>JAEIGA010019953.1_pt1 | contig 10215 bp, 6 predicted proteins | sample 9270691 | NCBI WGS metagenome assembly JAEIGA01 (sample SAMN17057246, study PRJNA624740) | gut metagenome | biome: biome; isolation source: fecal sample | host: Bos grunniens | place: China: Xizang | collected 2019
AAAGTAAGGAGATAGTCTCTGAACTTTTTATTAGTATAAATACGGTAAATAGACATCGTCAAAATATATTAAAGAAATTGCAAGCTTCGAATTCTATCGAGGCGTGTAGAATCGCAAAGAGTTTAAAATTAATTTAAGACTAAAGGGTATATGGAAACAATAAATAATGAACTGACCAATTGGCTGCAGCATTTGGGGGTTGCAGAAGAATATGTAATGGTAGTATTGCGTATTGGAATAATCTTGGCAATACTGATTGTTGCATCGGCTATGAACCGTATTTGCAAAAAAATAATAATACCGACTATCCGTAAGGTTACAGCTAAGACTCAATCTGTGTGGGACGACCATTTGCTGAATGATGAGGTGCTAAGTAATGTGTGTCAGCTTATTCCACCCATATTGGTTTATGCAATGTTGCCTTTGGCTTTTCCAAAAGAATCAGCTTTACTTGCTTTCATTCTGAAATTATGTTGGATATATATAACCATTGTAGGAGTGAAGCTGATTTGTGCTTTCTTATCTTCGCTTTACTCCATTTCAAGCGAGCACGAGAAATTGAAGAATCATTCGCTGAAAGGTTTTTATCAGATGATAAAGCTGATAGTGGTTTGTATAGGCTCTATCATAATCATCAGTACTTTAATAGATAAAGATCCGATAGCCATACTGACCGGCTTAGGAGCAGGAACAGCCATCTTGATGTTGGTTTTCCAGGATACCATCAAAGGGTTGGTGGCTGGTATACAACTCACGGCAAACGATATGCTTCGCCCGGGCGATTGGATTACCATGCCGAAGTATGGAGCTGATGGTGATGTGATAGAAGTTACACTTACGACCGTAAAGGTGCGCAATTGGGACAAGACCATCACTACCGTTCCGCCTTATGCGTTGGTAAACGATTCTTTTCAGAACTGGCGAGGAATGTTCGACATCGGAGGACGCCGTGTGAAACGTTCCATCAACATCGATATGCATACCGTACGTTTCTGTACGGAGGAAGAAATGGCATCCTATAAGAAAGAACCTTGGATGGAAGGCTTCGAAGCGACCGGTAAGGAAGAGGTTAATCTTTACATCTTCCGTCATTATGTAATGTATTATCTCACTCATCATCCGAAAGTGAGCCAAGATTTAATCATGACCGTCCGTCAACTCCAACCCACGGCGCAAGGGATGCCGATTGAACTTTATTTCTTCTCGGCCAATACGGCATGGTTGCGTTATGAACATTTGCAAGCCGAGGTATTCGACCATGTGTTGGCTATGCTCCATCGTTTCGATTTAAAGGTCTTCCAAAGTCCGACAGGTTTGGACTTGCAGAGTGTGCTTAAGAAGTAAGCCTTTTAAATAAGTTAAATAGCTCAACCAAACGTATTCTTGATTGTTCATACCTTACTAAATAAAATGAACAATGACAAGAGTACGTTTGGTTTTTTGTATGTGTTTATTTCTCTCTTTATGCGGATATGCTCAGCACGCAGAGAAATATTTGGTACATCCGTTACCTGAAAATTGGCAAGAACAAGATGCTTTGTTTCAACAAGTATTACCCAAAGATGATCAATGGTGGAAATCTTTCGGAGATGTTACACTCGATTCGTTGATATCATTAGCTATGAACCGGAATTATTCGGTGCTAATGGCTGTTAATCGAATGGATCAGGCAAAAGCCTCTTTGCGAATGGCGCAAAGCAATTATTATCCTGCTTTCACGATGGATGCGGGATGGAACCGAAAACAAACAAGCGGAAATATAGGGACTGGTAGCCAGCGAAGTAGGAGCAGTTATTACGATGCGACTGTGAATATGAGTTGGCAAATAGACGTGTTCGGTAATATTCGCCAACGGGTAAAAGCTCAAAAAGAAAGTTTTTCCGCTAGTCAGGAAGAGTACAATGCTACCATGGTAAGTCTTTGTGCTGAAGTTGCTTCGGCATATTTTAACCTTAGGCAAACGCAACAAGAACTGGAGGTTCTTAGACATAATGCGATATCTCAAGAAGCGGTGGTTAAGATAACCGAAGTACGCTATACCACCGGATTGGTTTCTAAACTCGATGTGGCCCAAGCGAAATCGGTTTATTATAGCACGCTGGCTTCTATCCCAACAGTTGAAGCTGCTATAATAAGTTATATGAATGCATTGGCGGTATTGATGGGAACATATCCGCAAGAGATTAATGATGCATTGCAAGGTTCGGGCTCTTTACCCGATTATATGGAGTCGGTAGGTGTTGGTATTCCGGGACAATTATTGCTTCGTCGCCCCGATATAAGGTCGGCAGAGAGACAAGTCAATGCAAAGGCTGCTTTGTTGGGAGTAGCCAAAACCGATTGGTTACCGTCTTTCTTTCTGAATGGTTCGTTGGGTTATGCTTCGTCCGATTTGAAAGATTTTAATAAAAGGAATAGCCTCACTTGGAGTATAGCCCCTTCGGTTTCTTGGACAATCTTCAATGGAGGTGAACGTATAAATAATGTCCGCTTACAAAAGGCTGAGCTGGATGAAACTATCAATCAATTTAATGAAGTGGTACTGACTGCTGTTCAAGAAGTGGATAATGCCATGAGTGCGTATAAGAACTCCATCAAACAAATTGTAGCTTGCCGTGAAATGTTTTATCAAGCAGAAGAAGTGTTTAAACTTTCGCTCGACCTTTATAAACAAGGATTAACTCCTTTTCAGAACGTACTTGATGCCCAGCGTTCCTTGCTTTCTTATGAGGATTCATTGGTAAAGGCAAAGGGGTATTCGTTGATATGCTTGGTGCAGATGTATCAGGCATTGGGAGGAGGATGGTAATGACAAAGAAAATAAATGAGATATGAAGAAGCAAATATGCATAGTAGTATTATTCGGCTTGCTACTAGTCGGATGTGGAAAAAAGGAGGCTACCCAATCGATGGAAGCCTTGTCTATAGAAGTGGCTAAACCCGTAGTAAGGGATGTGGTTTTAACGCGTGACTATCCGGGTTATTTAACTGCAGATGTTGAACTCGACATTGTTGGACGAGTAAACGGTACCTTGCTCTCGAAGAATTATGCATCAGGGCAGCCGGTTAAGAAAGGACAAATTTTGTTCGTGATAGATCCTACTTTGTACGAGAATGCGGTTAAACAGGCCGAAGCCGCTTTAAAAAATGCGAAGGCAAATTTGGATTATGCGAAGAGTAGTTACGAACGCATGAAGGAAGCCATCAAAAGCGATGCCGTAAGTCGTATCCAGTTTGTTCAGGCGGAGAGTAATGTGGAAAGTTGTGAGGCTGCGGTCAGCAATGCTGAAGCCGAATTGAAGACAGCACGTACCAACTTGTCTTATTGCTACGTCAGATCACCGATTGATGGAGTGGCCGACTTGGCCGAATTTTCAGATGGGGCTTATATTAGCGGTGCTGGAAATCCCGTGAAGTTGACTACTATTTACAAGGCTGATAAAATGTATTCGTATTTCGATATCTCGGACAATCAGTATCTTACTTTTGAACTGTTGAGAGATGCTAATACTAAAATACCACAGACTGAACATGAGGTTACACTTCGGGTAGGAGCCGATGGAACTAAAACTTGGCAGGGTAAACTGAACTATTTGTCTCCTAGTTTCAGCCTCAGCACTGGAACAATGCGTCTACGGGCCGAATTGGATAATCCCGATGGCATATTGAAACCTGGTTTGTACGTCAGCGTTACGTTGCCCTATGCTATGCAAGAAAAAGCTTTGTTGATAGACAATGCTTCGATAGGTACCGATCAGCTGGGCAAGTATGTGTATGTGGTTAATGATAGCAATGTGGTAAGTACTCGCCCTATTGAGATTGGCCAGTTAGTAGACGATGGGATGCGTATCGTAACTTCTGGTTTGTCTTCTGATGAGCGGTATGTAACGAAAGCCTTGATGAAAGTTCGTCAAGGGATGAAAATTTCTCCTGTAGAAGTAAATAATAAGTAATAAATTACGGCTTATGTTTTCAAAATTCTTTATAGAACGCCCGATTTTTGCTACGGTTCTTGCTTTGCTGATTGTAGTAGCTGGATTGGTTACACTTAACATGTTGCCGGTAGCACAATATCCCGAAATAACTCCTCCTACTGTTCAGGTTAATGCGGTTTATCCCGGAGCCAATGCCGAGACGGTGGCTCAAACCGTAGGCATCCCCATCGAACAGCAAGTGAATGGGGTGGAAGGGATGATGTACATGAGTTCCACTTCATCGGCATCGGGAGCCTATTCGCTCACCGTTACTTTTGAGGTAGGGACGGATATCGATATGGCCACCGTGATGGTGCAGAACCGTGTGAGTGTGGCGATGAACACCTTACCCGAAGCCGTGAAGCAGCAAGGAGTAAACGTCCAGAAGAAATCATCGAACATCGTCATGATGCTGACCTTGTCCGGAGATAGTCTTTACGATGGACTTTATCTGGCGAATTATGCTAACTTGAATATCGTTGACCAACTTAGTCGTGTAAAGGGGGTAGGTGCGGTAAATGTGATGGGGGCCGGAAATTACTCGATGCGTATTTGGCTCGACCCTGAGGCGATGCGTATCCGTAACCTCAGTGCCCAACAAGTATATGCTGCTATCCAAGCACAGAACATGGAAGTGTCTGCCGGAAATGTTGGACAGCCTTTTGGACGTTCGGGTAATAATGCCTTTCAATATACGTTGAATGTAAAAGGGCGTTTGGTAACATCCGAAGAGTTCGGAAATATTGTTCTTCGGGTAGAAGACGGTGGACGAATGCTGCGTTTGAAGGATATTGCGCGCATTGAATTAGGGAGCCAAAAGTATAATGTCGTTTCACGTTTGCAAGGAAAGCCTACAGCGGGTATAGCCGTTTATCAGCTTCCAGGATCGAACTCGCTTGATGTTGCTAAAGGTGTGAAGGCACGGATGAATGAACTTGCTCAAGCTTTTCCGGCAGGCGTTCGTTATCAGGTTACACTTGATACTACAGAAGTAGTGCACGACTCTATCTATGAGGTATTGAAGACTTTTGTTGAGGCTACCATTCTTGTGGTGCTTGTGATGTTCTTTTTCCTTCAAAGCTGGAGAGCGGTGCTTATTCCATGTATAACTATCCCGGTGTCGCTGATAGGTACTTTGGCGGTCATGGCAGCTCTGGGCTTCTCTATCAACACCTTGACTTTGTTCGGTTTAGTGTTGGCTATTGCCATTGTGGTAGACGATGCTATTGTAGTAGTGGAGAATGTTACTCGTTTGCTTGATGAGGCTGAGTCGAAAGGCGAGAAGGTGAACATGCGACAAATCACCGAGAAGGCGATGAGTGAAATAACTGGTCCGATTGTTGGGGTTGTTTTGGTGCTTTTGGCTGTGTTTATTCCGACTACATTGATTAGTGGAATTTCAGGACAGCTTTATAAACAATTTGCTCTAACTATAGCTGCTTCCACGGTATTGAGTGGATTGAATTCGCTAACACTTTCTCCGGCTCTTTGTGCTATATTGTTAAAGCCAACGCCGAAAAAGAAAGCGAAGTTGTTTCTGTGGTTCGATGCATTTAACGATTGGACACAGCATACTTTCAATCATTCGGTAAAGTGGTTGTTGGCCAGACCTTTTACTGCTATTGGCTCGTTTGTCGTACTCTCTTTGGTAGCTTTGGTGCTGTTTGTAAAATGGCCTACTACCTTCATGCCTGAAGAAGATGACGGCTATTTTATTGTGGGAGTACAATTGCCTCCGGCTTCTTCTTTGGAAAGGACCGAGGCGGTGGGTAAACAAATTGATGCCATACTTATGCAATATCCTGAGGTAAAAACGTTCTTGGGAGTAAACGGGTTTAGTGTAATGGGAGGAGGCGAACTTCCGAATGCGGCTACCTATTTTGTAGTCCTGAAAGATTGGAAAGAAAGACCTGGACAGAGGCATTCTGCACAAGCCGTGGTCGATCGTTTTAATCGGCAGGTTTACGGAGAGGTTCAAGAAGCTCAAGTCTTTGGGGTGATACCTCCGGTTATCCCGGGTATGGGAAATACGGGGGGCCTTCAGCTCGAACTTGAGGACCGCAAATCTTTGGGCGCTCAAGAGTTGCAGAAAGCGGTCAATACGCTATTGGCCGGATATCGTACAGAACCGGCACTTGCCTCGCTGAGTAGTATGTATCAGGCTAATGTCCCGCAGTATTATTTGAATATCAATCGTGACAAGGTTCAGTTATTGGACTTGGAATTGAGTCAGGTGTTTGGTGCTTTGGCTTATTATTTGGGACAAGCCTATGTGAATGATTTTGTAGAGTTTGGTCGTATATACCAAGTTAAATTAGGCGCAGGTGAAGATGCACAGAAATATATTGATGATGTGTTGAAGTTGAGTGTAGAAAATACTAGGGGCGAAATGGTTCCTTTCCATAGTTTTATGCAAGTAGAACAGGTGCTTGGAATGGACCAAGTCAGTCGCTACAATATGTATCAGTCGGCTTCGATAACCGCCAATGCAGCTCCGGGTAGTAGCAGTGGACAGGCAATCGAGTCGGTTGGCCGGTTGATTAATAATCAGTTGGGCAATGAGTTCGGTTATGAATGGACTTCGGTAGCTTACCAAGAAACGCATGCCGGTAGCTCTACAATAGTGGTGCTGGTGATGGCACTGTTAGTTGCCTATCTTGTGTTGGCCGCTCAATACGAGAGTTGGACAAGCCCTGTTGCTGCTGTTATGGGATTGCCGATTGCTGTTTTAGGAGCGATGTTAGGTTGTTGGGTTATGGGTGAACCGGTTAGTATTTATACGCAGATTGGTTTAGTGTTGTTGATAGCTCTTTCAGCCAAAAACGGAATTCTGATTGTTGAATTTGCACGAGATTTTCGCAAGGCGGGTAACTCCATTCGTGAATCAGCCTACGAGGCGGGTCGTGTTCGCTTACGGCCTATCTTAATGACTTCGTTCACCTTTGTATTAGGTGTGATGCCATTGCTTTTTGCTACGGGGGCAGGTGCAGGCAGTCGGGTGGCGTTGGGAGCTGCTGTGGTATTTGGCATGTTGGTTAATACTGTAGTTGCAACACTCTATATCCCGAATTGGTATGAGGTAATGCAGGCACTGGAAGAACGATGGCTTAAAAGAAAGTCAGAATGAGCTATCAACAAAACGCCTTGACGTTTCAATGAAAACGTCAAGGCGTTTTAAATAAAATATCAAGTCGTTTTTTAAGAATGTAATTCCAATATAAAACGGGTTCCCTTCTTATACTCTTCGTCTAATCTTAAAGTCCCGTTTAGTTTGTAAGCCATGAGGGCACAAGTAGGCAATCCAAGTCCGTCGCTCTTAGTTAAGTCTTGCACCTCGGAGAAAGGCTTGAATAACCCGTATCGTTTATCCATTGGGATGCCAGATCCGGTATCAGTAACGATGAATTGTCCCGAATGTGCACTGCGCTTTTTGAATTCCAAGGTAATTTTCCCCGTTTCAGTGTGTTGTGCGGCATTGTCCAATAAGTACAACAAGATATTCTCCAAAGCTTCGGCATTGGTGCGTACGGTTACTCGAGGAACATTTAATGAGGCTGCTACCTCGGGCTTGAATCCTTCTTTGGCCTTGTTCATGATGTTTTCGCAAAGAGTGTTTATGTTTAAATCCTTAACCGGATAATGCTTCTCACGAGTACGCTCAAGCTCCATGTACGATTGGATATGGGTCATGAAATTTTTTAGCGCCTTGATGTGTGTCTTGGCTTGACCGTTTTCGATTGCATCGAGCGATGGAGCAAGCTGTTCGCTGATATTATAAATGAATTTACTCTTTTGTTCGTTGTTGTCATTGGCTATAGTAAGACTGTGCTTCAGTTTCTTTATCTGGTTGATATGCTTGAACATTACACCGATAAAGAAAAGTAAAGCCCCGCCTAATGCTACGGCCAATATGCACAAAAAGATAATGAATCCTTGTTGTGTGGTAATCTTGCTTTCTTTTTCCTGAAGGGTAGATTGTGTGGCTGCATATTCATCTTTAAGCGATTTAAGCTCAGAAGCGGCCTTCACTCCCTTGATGGAGTCTTGCCAGTTGATGTAAAGTCGTTCCAAGGCTTGGGTAAGTGAGGCATTGTTGCTCTTTTTGGCTTGTGCCAGCATGTCTTGGAAACATTTATTCGTACCGTTCTCGTCTTGTCCGGCTGAACGTTTCTGAACCAATTGTTTGTAACATTGCAGACTCTTGTCGTTCATCCCGAATTTTTGAAAGTATCCAGCCTTGGTCATGAGCAAATCCTCACTCAATGCATTTTGTTGAGCTTGGTTGGCCCAGTCTTCTAATTTTTCTATTTGAAGTTTGCTTTGCTCGGCATTATTCAGACGCATATACATGCGCAAGCGCTCCTTGCTGACTTGGTAATGGAGTTCTGGGGCTTGTTTCTTTGTGCCTTTTTCGTGTGCATGAATAAGGGCGTCCAACTCTCGACATGTGGCAAAAGCTTCTTTCCACTCGCGGTTTTCTGTTTGTTGGATGCTAGTCTTTATACCTTCTTCAATACTTTTCTGTATGTTTGTTTCTTGAGCATAGGCTGAAAAAATGCAGCACATCATTGCCCATATGATAAGTTGTTTTTTCATGTTTCTGTTTATTTTTTACGCAAATTAAAAGGATTTATTACTATTTCGCAAACAAAAAAGCTATCTTTGTTCCATTAATAACGTATACAAATGGAAATAGGTTTAACTTATACTTCAACTTTGGTAGTCTCTACCGATCATGTAGCAGCTGTTATGGGTAGTGGTGATTTGCATGTTTTTGCTACTCCGGCTATGGTAGCTTTAATGGAAAATGCAGCGATGCTTGCTGTGGCCAACCATCTGCCTGAGGGGGCTACAACCGTAGGAGCCATGATGAATACCTCGCATGTAAAACCTTCTCCGGTAGGCGATACCGTGCGTACAACAGCCGTGTTGACTGAAATAGATGGCCGTAAGCTGACTTTCAGTGTAAAAGCTGAGGATAGCAAAGGCATTATCGGCGAGGCAACTCATGTGCGTTATATCGTCGATAGAGAGCGGTTTATGAGTAAACTGTAACTTGTTGTTATAATTGTTTAACGTAGTCGTATAATCGTTTATAGAAGGGGTGCTTTGTAAGTGTTGAGGCATCTCCTAGGATGATGAGCTTCATTCGGGCACGGGTGATGGCTACATTCATACGTCTTAAATCATTCAAAAAACCTATCTGACCATCTTCATTAGCGCGAACAAGGCTGATGAGAATCACATCTCTTTCTTGTCCTTGAAAACCATCCACTGTATTGATGGTTATCAGATGGCGGAAGGGTTTTAGTAAACTTTCTTTCTTGACCAATTGACGCAGATATTGTACTTGTGCCTTGTATGGAGAGATAATGCCGAAATCAATTCGCTCTTCCAATAAACGCTCTTTCCCAATCTTCTGGATATAATTTTTTAGTTGCTCCAAACATAGCATGGCCTCTTGCTTGTTGATGCGTCCGAAACTTTCGCCCACAAACTCCTCGTTGCAATCCATCCCCTCGGTGTTCATCCACACGATAGGCGTGTCGAAATCGAGGATGCTCCGATATTTCACTTCGGGAGCCGATGCCAGTTGTCCGTGATAAAACCAATCGGACGAGAAACGCATGATTTCATCGTTCATCCGGTACTGGATTTTGAGGAGTGAAACAGCCTCGGGCTTGTTTTGCACGATGTGTTGCATGAGTGTCTTGTCTAACCCACCGCGCATGGCTTCGATGCATTTGATGGTGGGCGGAAGTTGTTGATGGTCGCCAGCCAATACTACTCGGTCGGCCTTGCGGATGGCTATCCAACATGCGGCCTCCAACGCTTGTGCGGCCTCGTCGATAAAGAGCGTGCCGAACTTCATGCCCATCAATACACGGTTGGCCGAACTGACCAAGGTGCATGATATAACCCTTGCTTCGCTGAACAATTCGGCATTGATGCGAATTTCGAGCTCCGTAGCTCGATCCTTCAACGAATTTATTTTCTGACGGATACTTTCTCGGTTAGCTCCCTTGCGGTTTTGCGAGTGAAGGTCACGGATAGCCTTGCGGATGCTCCAAAGCTGCGGATAGTCGGGGTGGCTTTCGAAGCGGCGTTCGTAGGTAAAGGATAACATCTTGTCGTTCACGCGTGTCGGATTCCCGATGCGGAGAACGGGTACACCTCTATCTACCAACTTTTCGCTGATCCAGTCTACTGCCATGTTGCTTTGTGCACAGACCAAGACTTG
>JAEIGA010019954.1_pt1 | contig 10214 bp, 10 predicted proteins | sample 9270691 | NCBI WGS metagenome assembly JAEIGA01 (sample SAMN17057246, study PRJNA624740) | gut metagenome | biome: biome; isolation source: fecal sample | host: Bos grunniens | place: China: Xizang | collected 2019
TAGAGGGTTACAAGCAGGGCGCCGGCTGGGCACTCCCTATGGAGCGTACATACGACGACCAGAACTACCAGGACGAGCTTGATGCTGCTACTATCTATAACATCCTCGAGAACGAGATCGCACCTACATTCTATAATAAGTCACTCTCTACAGGCCGCTCTTCAGACTGGATCGAGATCATCAAGAACTGCGTAGCTCAGGTAGCTTGCAACTTTACAACTAACCGTATGCTCACTGACTACATCAACCAGTACTACGTACCGCAGTCAGCTCGCTTTGACGGCATCGTAGCTGATGATTATGCAGAGGCTCGCGAAATTGCAGCTTGGAAGAAGAGACTCCGTCGTGAGTGGAAGAACGTAGAGGTGGTTTCAGTCAATATGCCGGACAGTAACAGCGACAGCTTCGCTATCGGAAAGGCAATCGATGCAGAGATCGTACTCAACATCGGTGACCTCAATGCTGAGGAAATCGGAGTAGAGCTTCTTTTCGCTACATTCGACAAGAAGGGCCGTCTCCATATCCAGGAGAAATATGACTTTGCACCGGTAGAGTCTGCTGACGGAACAGCTAAGTATGCTGCTTCCATCAGCCCTGACAGATCAGGTCTCTACCAGGTAGCCGGCCGTATCTATGCAAAGAATGCAAAGCTTCCGCACAGACAGGACTTTGAACTTGTGAGATGGTTGTAGCAACCGGATTTTTCGACGGTGTCCACGTCGGACACCGTCTTGTAATACAGCAGCTTACAGAAGCTGCAGCAGTACGCGGGGATGAAAGTATGGTCGTGACGTTCTGGCCACATCCCCGTAATGTGCTGCAAAAGGAAGCCCGTTCGCTCAGGCTTCTCACTACACTTGCGCAGAAGAAGGAAATGCTTCATTCTCTGGGTGTGGATAAAGTGGAAGTGCTTCAGTTTACGAAGGACTTCAGTTCATTGACAACGGAGGAATACCTTCGTCTGCTTATGGACAGATATGGCGCCAGGACCATCCTTCTCGGTTACGATAACAGGATGGGAAGTGATGCCAACGGTGCGGATGAGGTGGCCAGAACTGCCGAAAGCCTCGGTCTCGAGGTAATCAGGACAGAAGTGGTACCTTCGGAGCAAGGCTTTGCCGTCAGCTCCACCAAGATCCGTCAGCGGCTCGAGGAGGGAGATGTGAAGCGAGCTTCAGAAATGCTGGGATACGAATACAGCCTTCACGGAGTAGTTGTATCCGGCAACAGACTGGGGCGTACGATAGGATTCCCGACGGCAAATATGCAGCTGTACGAACCTTTGAAGCTCATACCGGGAAACGGAGTTTATTTCGTAAAGGTGAAGACTCTGGATAGAAACCTATACGGTATGTGTAACATCGGATGTCGGCCTACGGTCTCAAATGGCAACAGCCGTACGATTGAGACCAATATCTTCGGATTCGAAGAGGATATATACGGACTTGATATTGAACTTTCCTTTGTTGAAAGGATAAGGGAGGAACGCCGTTTTGACTCCTTGGATGAGCTGAAGATACAGCTGGAAAAGGACAGGGATGCCTGTCTGACAATCCTTGAATTGTCATCACGATTCTGACATCCATAGCGAATCAGGCTGTTATTCAGAATAGATGAGATAGCAGATCACTGTCATTCTGAGGAGCGTAGCGACGTGAGAATCTAAATACAAAGTAATATGGAAACGATAATCGGTCTATTGTTTATCCTTCTGCCTGTCATATTCAAACTGATAGGCAAGAGATTAGAGCAGTCTGGTGATCAGGACAAAGCACGCAAGATACGTGAATTTGCCCAAGCCCTCGATGGGGAAGACAGCCCTATGCACGACTGGAAATACTTCGGAAAGGAAGTTTTAGGCGGTGATGACGATCTGGAGAAGGAAGAAATCCTGCCACAGGATGCTGCCCCTGTTCCGCTACCGGTATCTCAGTCACCAGCCGAAGCCGAGCCGGCATTCACCAAGAAACCTATGCTCTTGGAAGAAGAACGGCCGAAGAAAGGAGAGAAGATCGATCCAAAGAAACTCGTGATTTATTCCGAGATAATGAAACCGAAATTTTAGAAATTTAAAACATACAAATTATTATGGCACTTCAATATATGACCCAGGAGGGTCTGGATAAACTAAAGAAGGAACTGGCTGAGGCGATTGCGCAGCGTCCTGTCATATCGGCCGCAATCGCAGAAGCGAGAGATAAGGGCGACCTTTCTGAAAATGCCGAGTATGAGGCGGCTAGAGAGGCTCAGGGACTGTTGGAGCTCAATATTTCCAAGCTCCAGAATCTTGTGGCCAATGCTCGTGTTATCGACGAGTCTCAGATCGGAACAGACAAGGTACAGATGCTTAACAAGGTAAAGGTAAAGAATCTGAATACCAATCAGGTGATGACTTTTACTCTTGTAAGTGAGAATGAGGCAGACTTTATGTCGGGAAAACTTGCTGCAAAGACCCCTATCGGTCAGGCACTTATGGGTCACTCAGTGGGTGATGTGGTGGATGCCAAGGTCCCTGCCGGAATCATTAAGTTCGAGATCCTCGACATCACACTCTAATCCCTCCCATCGCGAAGACCTTCCTCCCATTGCGAGGAGCTTCCCTTCCTGTCATTGCGAGGAGCGCAGCGACGTGGCAATCTAATAACAAAAAAAACAATGGCAACAATTTTTACCAGAATAGCCAAGGGCGAAATTCCGTCATATAAAGTCGCGGAAAACGAGGACTACTATGCATTCCTCGACATAGCCCCAATGGCCAAGGGACACACCCTGGTCATTCCTAAGCATACAGAGGATGATTACATCTTCAATCTCGATGATAGTACATATGCCGGTCTCTGCGCATTTGCAAAGAAGGTAGCTCAGGCTATCAAAGCCGCAATCCCTTGCAAGAGAGTAGGTGTTGCGGTCCTCGGAATGGAAGTGCCACACACTCATATACATCTTGTACCTCTGAATGTGGAGGCTGATATGGATTTCAGAAAAGCTAAACTGGAGCTCTCGCAGGATGAATTCGCTGCGATTGCTTCTTCAATCTACAATGAATATGTCAAGATTCAGTAAAATAATGAAATGTACGGCTGCATCTCTTATTGCTGCTGCCTGTACTCCGGTAGCGAAGATCGAAGTGACTCTCGATTCAGCTCCGTCTTCAGAAGTGGTGATGAAACTTCTGAATATAAACCAGTATGAGGTGTTGGATACTCTTAAGACTGATGCTTCAGGAAGGTTCACATACAAGGTGAATGTGGAAGAAGGACAGCCTGAGTTTGTCTATGTCTATTACAATGACAAAAGAGTTGTATCCCTTCTGCTTGAAGCTGGCGATAAGGTTACAGTCTCTGCCGATACTCTTGGAAATTATACCGTGACAGGTTCTGAGGAGTCATCAAAGCTTGCCCTTGTCGAACAGGAGTATTCCGCTGCTCAGAAAAGGCTTCAGGATATCGCTATTCAGATGGAGAATGCAGAAGAATCCCAGGCTTCTGCCCTGACGCAGTCTTTAGGAAAGGAATATGTCAATTATTACAGACAGTGTGTGAAATATATTCTGGAGAACAGCCGCTCGCTCACAGTTGTTCCTGTGCTCTATCAGAATTTCGGCATAGATCTTCCGGTTTTCGGCCAGAGTACTGATGCTATCCATTTTGTGAATATGGCTGACTCTCTTGCGCTTTCATACCCTCAGTCAAAGTATGTAAGAGCACTTAGAAAGGAGGCGGAGAGAAGGTATGGCTATATGGAACTTGAAGCCAAGTTCAAGACAGCTGCCACTATCGGCTTCCCTGATATAGCTCTTCCGGACATCAATGCGGAGATGGTCAGACTCAGCGAAGTGGACTCTAAAGTGATTATGATCTATTTCTGGAATCCGGCTGATGCTGATCAGAAAATGTTCAATCTTGACGTCCTCGAGTCTCTCTACGCAGATTATCACAAGAAAGGATTCGAGATTTATCAGGTTGCACTTACAGTGGATAAGGCTTCCTGGGCGCAGGTCGTAAAGAAGCAGAATCTGCCTTGGATCAATGTCTGTGACAGACTGGGAGCAGCATCACCATATGTGACATCATACAATATCCCGCTTCTTCCTGCTACTTTCATTATTGCTGATGGAGCCCTTGTAGATGGCAAGGTAGTGGATGAGAAGTCACTCAGAAACCTTCTTGACCAGCTTTTAAAATAATTTTTTCTTGCTCACGGTAGCAACGAATTCTTTAAGATAGAACGGTTCGAAGTACGCAACGTCTTCGAATCGTTTTTCTTTATATGCCTTCAGGGCAGGTGAGAGCATCGCGGAAGCCTTAGGGTGACATTGACAGAAATGAGCATTCGGATGCCTGATTACATCGGCACATTTACCGGCTCCGTCTCCTATGAACAATACAGCTCCCTCTTCGAGCTGCCTGGTAAAGCTGTTCTCATCTATGATAGCCGGAGCTGTTTCTGTAATCTGCTGCCCGTCAGGGGTAAATACGGCAGTGTAGACTTCCATTCTACGCGCATCGATCATCGGGATGATATATTTATAGCCGTTGGTCTCTGCCTGAGCCACAAGAGTGTCCAAGGTTCCCACTGCCATCAATGGCTTTCCGCTGCCGAAGCACAGTCCCTTGGCAGTCGACACTCCTACGCGCAGTCCGGTATAAGACCCGGGTCCCATACTTACGCAGACCGCGTCGCAGTCAGCCAGCGTCAGTCTTCTTTCTGCAAGCATCTCTTCAATGAATACTGCTGTGAGTGAAGCGTGGGCCTTCGGGGCTGCACTCTCTCTATATGATGTAATGACTCCGTCTTCTGCAAGAGCAGCGGAGCAAAGTGCCGTAGATGTTTCTATTAGTATGATTCTTTCCATAAGATGTCTTTATTTATTCCAGAAAAGAAGTTCCTTCAGATATGGGAAAACTGTATAAGCCAGATTCTTGAGAGGTGGAAAAAGCACGGATTCTTCGAGCACTTCCTCACTGACCATTCCGAAAGTATTGTTCAGGGAACAGAATAACATAATGGCCAATCCCACTATCAGTCCTGCCTTAAGCAATGAAAACGCCACTCCCAGCAGCCTGTTGATCCATTCAAGCATCACCAGCTTTACAGCACCCTCCAGAAGTCTGCCCAGAAGTGCCAGTACCACGATGACAGCAGCGAATATGATAGCGAAGGAGATCACTTTCAGCATCTGCTCCGATACCTGGATATATTGTGCCAGCCATACGCTTGCGTCCGATGTGAATCTGAATGAAAGCCAGACGCCGGCAATGATGGAAATTATGGCAATTACCTGTGATATGAACCCCTTGCGGAAGCCCTGTACCACAGCCGGGATAAAACAGATCAAAAGAATGATATCCACTATGTTCATAATTGCTTTAAAATGTCTATATTTGCAGTTTGAAAAATTGGGGATGGAACCCAAGTGCAAAAATAGATAATAAATTTTATTTATGAAATTTCACGAGTATAAAGGTCTTGACCTTGTTGCGACAGGTAATGAGGTTCTGGACAGATGGAGAAAGAATCACGCGTTCGAGAAATCGCTTGAATTGAGAGAAGGTGCACCTGAATTCATTTTCTTTGAAGGACCGCCTTCGGCTAACGGTATGCCGGGTATTCACCACGTTATGGCCCGTTCGATCAAGGATGCCATCTGCCGTTACAAGACCCAGAGCGGATATAAGGTGAACCGTCGTGCCGGATGGGACACACACGGACTTCCTGTAGAACTTGGTGTCGAGAAGATGCTCGGCATCACCAAGGAAGATATCGGAACGAAGATCTCAGTCGAGGAGTACAATGACGCCTGTCGCAAGGAGGTTATGAAATATACAGCGGAGTGGGTCAATATGACCGAGCGTGTCGGTTACTGGGTGGATATGAACGATCCGTACATCACCTATGATAACCGTTACATCGAGACACTCTGGCATCTCCTCAAGAAGATTTATGACAAGGGACTTCTCTACAAGGGCAAGTCTATCCAGCCTTATTCTCCTGCAGCCGGTACCGGTCTCAGTACTCACGAGCTGAACCAGCCTGGCTGCTACCGTGACGTCAAGGACACGACTGCGGTAGCACAGTTCGCGGTCGTACGTGACGAGAAGTCTGAATTCCTTTTCAATGAGGGAGTTCCGGCATATATCCTTGCCTGGACTACCACACCTTGGACCCTTCCTTCAAATACAGCTCTTTGCGTAGGCCCTAACATTGACTATGTAAGGGTACTGTCGTTCAATCCATATACCGGACAGCCTGCACTTTATGTCGTGGCTCAGGCTCTTGTCGGAGCTCACTTCAATGCAAAGGCTGCCGACATAGCATTCGAAGACTACAAGCCGGGTGACAAGCTCGTTCCGTTCAAGGTACTCGACGGAACCCTCAAGGGTACAGATCTCGTAGGAATCAGCTATGAGCAGCTCATCCCTTGGTTCAATCCTGGCGAAGGCGCATTCAGAGTGATACCAGGCGACTATGTGACCACAGAAGACGGTACAGGTATCGTACATATTGCACCGACCTTCGGTGCTGACGACGCTAAGGTAGCACGTCTGGCAGGTGTTCCCGGCCTTCAGGTAATCGACCGCAACGGCGACCTTCAGGCCCAGGTGGATCTCCGCGGACGCTTCTTCTGCATCGAGGATCTCGACCCGGAATACGCAGCTGCCAATATGTCTGCGGACTATGCAGAGTGGGCTGGCCGTTTCGTGAAGAATGCATACGACGCTAAACTCGATGCTGACGCTCCCACACTTGATGTGGATATCTGCGTTATGCTCAAGCAGCAGAACAAGGCATTCCGTATCGAAAAGCATACACATAATTATCCGCACTGCTGGCGTACAGACAAGCCTGTGCTCTATTATCCTCTCAATTCCTGGTTTATCAAGACCACAGCCGTACGCGAGAGAATGATGGAACTCAACGAACAGATTATGTGGAAGCCGGAATCGACAGGAACAGGCCGTTTTGGAAAATGGCTTGAGAATATCCAGGACTGGAACCTTTCGAGAAGCCGCTACTGGGGTACTCCTCTCCCTATCTGGCAGACAGAGGACGGAAAGGAGGCCAAGTGCATCGGCTCTATCGCTGAGCTCTATGCCGAGATCGACAAGGCTGTTGCTGCCGGATTTATGACAGAGAATCCATTTGCAGCCAAGGGCTTCGATCCATCTGATATGTCGAAGGACAATTACGACAAGATCGATATCCACCGTCCATATGTGGACAATATCTTCCTTGTTTCCGACAGCGGAAAGAAGATGGTCCGCGAACTCGACCTTATCGACGTGTGGTTCGACTCAGGCGCAATGCCATATGCACAGGAAGGTCTCCGCAATATCGATTCAGACAGATTCGGCATCACAGCCGATTTCATCGCAGAGGGTGTGGACCAGACCCGCGGATGGTTCTACACGCTTCACGCTATCAATACAATGGTAAGCAATAAGTGCGCATTCAAGAGAGTAATCTCCAATGGACTCGTTCTCGACAAGGACGGTAACAAGATGAGTAAGCGTCTTGGCAATGCTATTGACCCATTCTGGGCTCTCGACACTTACGGTGCCGATGCTCTCAGATGGTATATGCTCACCAATGCTCAGCCTTGGGATAACCTTCGCTTCGATGTGAACGGTGTAGATGAGGTCCGCCGTAAATTCTTCGGAACACTTTACAATACTTATTCATTCTTCGCGCTTTACGCCAATATTGACGGCTTCGACCCTAAGGCAGAGGCTGTGCCTATGAATGAGCGCCCTGAGATCGACCGTTGGGTAATCTCGCTTCTTAACTCACTTGTAAAGGATGTCGTAGCAGCGTATGAGGACTATGATATCACTTCAGCAGGTCGTCTCATCCAGGACTTTGTATGTGACCACGTCAGCAACTGGTACGTACGTCTCGGAAGAAAACGTTTCTGGGGTGGTACAATGGACACAGACAAGCTTTCTGCATACCAGACACTCTATCAGGTACTCGTGGCTGTATCTAAGCTTGCGGCTCCTATCGCTCCATTCTTTATGGACCGTCTCTACACTGACCTCGTAGAAGGCGCAGACTCAGTTCATTATGTGGCAATGCCGGAATATGACGAGACTGTCGTGGATAAGGATCTGGAGGAGCGTATGGCACTCGCACAGAGGGCTACGTCAATGGTCCTTGCGCTTCGTCGTAAGGCTGAAATCAATGTGCGCAAGCCTCTCTCGAAGATTATCATTCCTGTTATCGACGCTCACGTAAAAGAGCAGCTTGAACTTGTCAAGATATTGATACTTAATGAGGTGAATGTAAAGGAAGCAGAGTTTATCTCTGACACTGCAGGTCTTATCACCAAGAAGATCAAGCCTAACTTCAAGACTCTCGGCAAGATCTACGGAAAGCAGATGAAGGAAATTGCAGCGGCATTCGGTACACTCGGACAGGATGTGATCAATGCTATCCAGTCATCAGAAACCTCTGGCACGGGATATGTTTTGAACCTCCCTTCAGGAGACGTAACCCTCAACAAGGGCGATTACGAGATTTCGTCGGAGGATATGCCAGGCTGGCTCGTAGCAACAGAGGGGGCAATGACAATTGCCCTCGATATCACCATCACAGAGGAACTGAAGCAGGAAGGTGTTGCCCGTGAGCTTATCAACCGTATCCAGAATCTTCGCAAGAGCAGCGGATTCGACGTTACAGATAAGGTGGATGTCGTGATTTATGCTGACGGCGAAGATGGAACTGAAATTTCAGCCTCGCTTGCTAATTTCGCGGAATATGTCGCAGCTCAGACACTTGCACTTTCAGTGAAGGCTGCCTCGCTTACTGACGCAGATGATGCACCGGAAGTGGAATGGAACGAAGGAACTATAAGAATAAAAGTAACTAAAAAATAATAGCACTATGGCAGAAGAAATCAAGAACACCCCAGAGGTGAAAGTTCGTTACAGTGACGAGGAACTCCAGGAGTTCAAGGCCATTATCCTTGAAATGCTTGAAAAGGCTAAGGCAGAATATAAGACCCTCCGTGATGTAGTTACTCACGATTCCAGCAATGATATCGAGGATACATCTCCTACATTCAAGGTGATGGAAGAAGGAGCAATGACTCTTTCAAAGGAAGAGGCCGGTGCCCTTGCTCAGCGCCAGTACAAGTTCATCCAGAACCTTGAAGGTGCTCTGATCAGAATCGAGAACAAGACTTACGGTGTATGCCGTATGACAGGCAAGCTTATCCCTAAGGAAAGACTCCGCCTTGTTCCTCACGCTACCCTTACCGTAGAGGCTAAGGAAATGATGAACAAGAACAAATAATCTATGAGAATATCAAAAGGCACAAAGCTTTTCATTCTCGGTGCAGTCCTAGTCGTACTTGACCAGATCATCAAGGTTCTGGTCAAGACGAATATGGGATTGGGTGAGACTATTGATGTTATAGGTGACTGGTTCAAGCTCCATTTTGTTCTTAATAAAGGAATGGCCTTCGGAATGGCCTTTGGAGGACTCTGGGGCAAGATCCTTCTCTCCGTTTTCCGTATCATCCTGTTTGTCGTCCTTTTCAGGTGGATAGGACGTCTTGCGAAGAAACAGGACACTCCCACTGGAGTTCTGGTGGGCCTGACAATGATTACAGCCGGAGCTTTGGGCAATATCATCGATTGTTTCTTCTATGGTCTGATATGGCCGGAAACGATTACTCCAGGCGCTCCGTTCGCCTTTATGTTCGGAATGGTCGTGGATATGTTCTATTTCCCGCTGTTTGACTATCAGCTCCCTTGGATGGATTACCCTCGCACTTTTTTCGGAGCCGTCTTCAACTTCGCTGACAGCTGTGTCACCTGTGGCGCAATCTATCTCTTGCTCTTCCAATACAAATATTTCTCCAAGGAAGAACAAGGGGCATCACAACAATAACACCCTTTTTCTTGTCATTCTGAGGAGCCTTCTCTTGTCATTCTAAGGAGCCCTCTCTTGTCATTCTAAGGAGCCCTCTCTTGTCATTCTGAGGAGCGAAGCGACGTGAGAATCTTTTTTTTAAAAAAAGTATCGAAAAAATTTGCAGGTTTCGAAATTATTCGTACCTTTGCAATCCCTTACGAAAGGGAACTGAAATATTGGAGAGTTGGCAGAGTGGTCGAATGCGGCGGTCTTGAAAACCGTTGATCTTAACGGGTCCGGGGGTTCGAATCCCTCACTCTCCGCAACCAGTGCTGATTATCAATCAGTTAGCTGAA
>JAEIGA010019955.1_pt1 | contig 10214 bp, 9 predicted proteins | sample 9270691 | NCBI WGS metagenome assembly JAEIGA01 (sample SAMN17057246, study PRJNA624740) | gut metagenome | biome: biome; isolation source: fecal sample | host: Bos grunniens | place: China: Xizang | collected 2019
CGCCGCAGGAGACGACGTCAATACCCATTCCCTCCTCACGCATGATCTCATAGATGCGCGTGAAGGAGGCCGCTTTACTGGCATACAGCGGGCGCGCAGAGGCACCCAGATGCTCTTTCATGGCGTCCAGATACACGCGACAATTGTGGCGAATGCGCGTCTCGTCCATCACGTAGAGGGGGGATCCGTATTTTTCAATCAACGCGGTGGTATCGGCACCGCCGATAAAGAGCGTGCCGCCGCGATTTTCTAAATTGGAACAGATCATATCGCTACCTCGTTACGCCTGCTCGGCGATCATGCTTTGCATATTGTACATGCCGGCTTTCTTGCCGCAGAGATACGCAGCGGCGGCCAATGCACCCTCGGCGAAGAGCGCGCGGCTATGCGCCTCGTGCTTGAGGGTAATGGTCTGGGAATCGGTACCGATGATGACCTCATGTGTGCCGACCACGTTACCCATACGGATGGCGTGAATACCGATCTCATCGTCCTCACGCTTGCCCTGTCCCGAGCGTCCCAGCACGTAGCGGGCGGCGTGACGGACAGAACGGATGGCATCTGCGATCATCAGTGCCGTTCCGCTGGGGGCATCCAGCTTGCGGTTATGGTGCGTTTCCACGATTTCAATATTGGCGTCCGGCATATTGGCGGCTGTGGTCTTGGCCAATTCTATCAAAAGGGAGATGCCCAAGGACATATTGCCGGAGCGGAAGATCGGTACGGTTTTCGCCGCCTCGTCGATCAGCGCCAGCTCCTCCTCGGTATGACCCGTCGTGGCAACCACAACCGGGAGACGGTTGGCAACGGCGTATTTCAGAAGGGGTGCGATCGCGGTATGGTGGGAAAAGTCCACGATACAGTCGATCTCAAGCGCGCGGTCGATACGGTCAAAGGAGGTATAGCAAGGAACGCCCCCGATCTCCTCACCTGCGTTCAGATCCACACCGCAGACGATGTGGGCATCGCGGAAGCCCTCCTCGGTAATGCGAAGCGTTTCGCGGCCGATGCGGCCGCAGATGCCGTGAAACAGAATATTCATGTCAGCTTGCTCCTCGCTCAGACGTTCAGGCCCTGCTGACGCATCAGCGCAAGCAGCTTCTTTTCGTTGTCGGCCTCCATGGGCGTCAGGGGCAGGCGGAGGATATTTTCACCAAAGCCCATAGCGGAAACTGCCGCCTTGACGGGAATGGGATTAACCTCACAGAAGAGCGCGTTGGTCAGCGCAAGCAGATCCAGCTGCAGCTCAGCGCTTCCCGCTACGTCACCGCGGAAGAAGCGGTCGCAGATCTCAACCGTCTGCGCGGGAAGAACGTTGGACAGTACGGAGATGACGCCCTTACCGCCCAAGGAAAGGACGGGAACGATCTGATCGTCGTTGCCGGAGTAGATGTCCATCTTGCCTCGGGTCAGAGCCGCCAGCTCGGCGATCTGGGAGATGTTACCGCTGGCTTCCTTCATCGCCACGATATTGGGATGCTCGGCAAGGATTGCCGCGGTCGCGGGAAGAATGTTACAGCCGGTTCTGGAGGGTACGTTATACAGAATGATCGGCTTGGTGGACGCATCGGCAATGGCGGTAAAGGAGGCAATCAGACCCTTTTGGGTAGCCTTGTTGTAGTAAGGGGAAACCACGAGCATGGCATCCGCGCCTGCCTCACAGGCGTATTGGGTCAGCTCGATGGCGTATGCGGTATCGTTGGAGCCGGTGCCCGCGATCACGGGAACGCGACCGGCCGTGCGATCCACGGTAAATTTGATAACGGCACGATGCTCCTCATCGGTCAGCGTCGAGCCCTCACCGGTGGTGCCTGCGGCAACGATGGCGTTAACGCCCTGCTCGATCTGCCAATCGATCAATCTGCCAAAGGCTTCAAAATCGATTCCGTCCTGAGTCATGGGTGTTACAATGGCAGTGGCGACGCCGGTAAAAACGGTGTTGTTCATAGTGATGGTTCCTTTCTCTTCTCTGCGCGGGGATGGCTAAAACAAAAAGAATGACAGCAGCCTCTCTGGCAGCTATCATACCGAAAACAGGCCTCGGGATCCTCAAACGGCATACCTCAGCTCCGATATTCAAGTTCAGATAGCTCTCCGCAAAATTGCGACAGCAACGGAAATCTTATTTTCGGTTGCCAGAACGATTCCTGTCCCGTGGGAGATCGTCTTCGGCAACGCATCCCTTTGACCGCCTGCCTCGGGCGGCAGACAACGGCGGCTACTCTTGATGCGATGCGCCTCTATCGGTTACAAATTATTATATCATGCTCTGCGCGACTTTGTCAATACGTTTGTCGAAATTTTTCGGGAGGGCAGATGCCTCATCTGCCCTCCCGCATTTGCTCAATTCCGATCGTTTCCATTTCCGCACAGCGCTTGCCGTCAAACACCATTCTCACAATCAGCGGCATCCGGGGCAGCAGCTCTTCAAACGCATCATACCCGAAATCGGGATCGTAATAGGAGATCACTGTACTGAGCGCCATTCCGTGCGTGCCGATGATCACGTTCTGACCCTCACAGGTCTCCAATATTGTCTCAAGTGCCGCAATATTTCGATCCTGTACCTGGCGCAGGCTCTCTCCGTCGGCATAGCGATAATCGAAATCCGTCAGGTGACGGCGGCAAAATTCGGGGAAATCGACCGTTGGATCTGCGCACCGCACCCATTCCCGCAGACCATCCTCCGTTTGAACAGTCAAACGGAATCTGTCGGTAAAGTCGGCAATAGTCTCTATTGCTCTCCGATACGGACTGGAAAACGCCGCATGTATCTGCTTATCTGCCAAATACCGCGTCACAAGCTCCCGATCCTGTATGCCGCGCGCGGAAAGTCCTCGCGTCCTCTCATCCCCGCGGCTTGTATCGGACTCGGCATGGCGCACAACATATACGACCGTCATAGCCCTGCCCTCTTCAGTGCCGCATCGAGCATGGCACGCTCAAATGGGATCGGCGCCCCCACAGGCGCATCGGGCGGACAAAGACGCTTGTGGAACCAGTACATATCGTGCCACTTGCCGAATTTGAAGCCTGTTTTGGGCATGACCGTCATCAGATCATAGCCCAATGCGCGATGAAAGGCGGTACTGACCTCATTGGATCCGGAGACCAGCGCGTAAATATTATGATATCCCTGCTGTGTCAGAATATCCTCCAACAAGGCGTAAAAGGTTCGCCCGATCCCGCGTCGGTGCGCGATCGGCGCAAGATAGACCGACAGATCGGCGTCCCACATATAAGCGGCACGTTCAAAGGCAGCCGCGGCATAAGCGTAACCGAGAACGGTACCGTCGTCCTCCTCGCAGATCAGCCAAGGGAAATTCGCCCCGATGGAGGAAAGTCTCCCTGCAAAATTTTCCAAGGTAGGAACTTCATATTCAAAGGAGTAGGCGGTTTCTCGGATATACGGCGCATAAATGGCCAGCATCGCCGACACGTCCGCCTGTGTTGCCAAACGAAATCTCATCTTCTTCTCTCCTGTCTGCGGATCAATCCTCCGCGTCCTCCCGCGCGACCGCCTCCATAGCGCGGCGGATCTCGCTCAAGGAATAACCGTATCGCATCAGCGCAGCGGTCATCTTCTGTCTTTGCTGACGATCCTCCGGAACACTGTGATATTTGGTACGGATCAGCGCCATACAATCGGGAACAAAATCCTCCCCCTCAAGCTCCTGCTCTGTGGAGCGGATAACCGCCTCGGGATATCCCTTTTCAAACAGATGCGACAGGATCCGCCGCATTCCCCAGCGTTTTCTGCGGCAGGCGGCGACGATCCGCGACGCATCCGCATGCTCGTCCATCAATCCGAGCCGCTTCAAATAGGCGGCTGCCTCGGCCGCCGTATCGGCGGCGATCCCCCGCATCTGCAGCTTTCTGCACAACGTTCGCTCGGATTGCGCACCGTATGAAAGAAGCGTCAATCCCCGACGGATGGCATCGCACAGACGTGCCGCCGCCTCAAGGGCATCTACCGTCTCCGGATCGATCGCCCCCACGCGCAGACGAAGCTCTGCATACTGGTGGGGCAGCAGATAATAGACGCGCGTGTCACGTTGGCCGCTTTCGGATAAAATGAGGACATGGACGGCGACCTGTTGTACGCCGCCGTCCAATGCCCGCAGATCTGTTATGAATATCTGCATCATCGTATTATTCGTCGATCACGTCATCGTCGTTCTTGAGCGTACGGATATCAAATTCATCCTCGCCGTCCTCGTCGATGTCAAAATCCTCGGTATTCATGGCCGCCTGGGTGCTCATCTCGCGGATCTTTTCCTCGATCTCGTTCATCATCGCAGGATTGTCCTCCAGAGTCTTTCTGGCGTTGTCCTTACCCTGTCCGATGCGCTCACCGTTATAGGAGAACCACGCGCCGCTCTTTTGGATGATTTCCAGATTCACGCCGAAATCCAGCACCTCGCTGGCATGGGAGATGCCCTTACCGTAGAGAATATCAAACTCTGCCACACGGAAGGGGGGTGCGACCTTATTCTTGACGATCTTACACTTGACATGGTTACCGTAGATGTCGTTGCCGTTCTTGAGCTGCTCGGTCTTGCGAACGTCAATACGCACGGAGGCGTAGAACTTCAGCGCACGACCGCCCGTGGTGGTCTCGGGGTTACCGTACATCACGCCGACCTTCTCACGGAGCTGGTTGATGAAGATGACCACGGCGTTGCTCTTGGAAATCACGGCAGACAGCTTTCTCATGGCCTGAGACATCAGTCTTGCCTGTACACCGACCATCGATGCGCCCATCTCACCCTCGATCTCCTGACGGGGAACCAGAGCGGCAACCGAGTCGACAACCGCAACGTCGATCGCACCGGAGCGCACCAGCGCCTCGGTGATCTCGAGTGCGTCCTCACCGCAATCGGGCTGGGATACGAGCAGATCGTTGATATTGACACCGAGCGCCTCGGCATAAACGGGATCCAGCGCATGCTCGGCGTCGATAAAGGCGGCGGTGCCGCCCAGCTTCTGCACCTCGGAAATAATATGCAGGGCTACCGTTGTTTTACCGGAGGACTCAGGACCAAAGATCTCGATGATACGTCCGCGCGGTACGCCGCCGATACCGAGTGCCAGATCCAGACTCAGCGAGCCGGTATGAACGGCCTGAACCGCCATACGGGTGTTCTCACCCAGCTTCATGATCGTGCCCTCGCCGTACTGACGCTTAAGCTGTGTAATGGCCGTCGCCAGCGCTTGCTTCTTACCCTCTTCATCCAAAGCGGCAGGATCGACCGCCGCGGTAGCTTTCTTTGCCTTTGCCATAATCTTGTATCCTCCATCCCGTGCATCTGCACGTCTGTCAAGCCCGAATACATTGCTTTCGGGCATATGTTCTCTGTTGAGACTATGATACAACTTTTTCGGACGTTTGTCAAGAGGTTTTCAAAAATATTTTTCCGTTTTTGGAATTATCAAAGAAAAACAATCAAAAAGGTAACTTTAAAATTTCGTTTTCGGAACTTCACACTTGTGTTCACAGTAAAAGGCTGAGCCGCAGGCTTCTTGAAAAGCCTGCGACTCAGCCTTTTTCTTTTTATCCCTCCAGCGTTCCGTTGGTGACAAGCTCCATGAACATCTCCTTGGACAGGAGGATGCGGCGGGGCTTGTTGCCGTCGGCTTCGCTGACATACCCCAGCTCCTCCATCTGGTCGATCAGCTTGGCGGCACGGCCATAGCCGATGCTCAGCTTTCTCTGGAGAAGCGAGGTGGAAATCTTATTGTTCTCGATGGCTACGCGGACTGCGTTCTCAAACAGCGAGTCGCCGTTCTCGCCACCGCCGCCCTCTTCGTCATCGTCCTTACGGTTGCTGGCCTCGGCGCGTGCCGCCTCAGCCTCGATATTCTCAATAAAGGCACGATTATAACGAACCTTGGAGTTGTTGGAGCGAACGTAATCGACGATAGTCTCAACCTCACCCTCGCTGACGAAGGCACCCTGCACACGCTGCGGCTTGGCAGAGCCGACGGGAGCAAAGAGCATATCGCCGCGTCCGATCAGCTTCTCGGCACCGGCAATATCAATGATGGTACGGGAGTCGACCTGCGACGCAACGGTACAAGCGATACGGGAAGGGATATTGGCCTTCAGGACACCGGTGATAACGTCAACGGAAGGACGCTGCGTACCGATGATCAGATGCATACCTGCGGCACGCGCCTTCTGCGCGATACGGCAGATGGAGGTCTCGACCTGATCCTTGGCCACCATCATCAGCTCGGCAAGCTCATCGATGATGATGACGATATGGGGCAGATGCTCCATTTCGGGATCGCCCGCGACCGCCTCGTTATAGCCCTTGATATCACGGACACCGACCTTCTCGATCAGCTCGAAGCGGCGCTCCATCTCCGCCACGGCACAAGCCAGCGTTGCGGCCGCGCGCTTGGCGTCGATGACGATAGGCGTATACAGCAGCGGGATTTCACGGTAAATGTTAAACTCGACCTTCTTGGGGTCGATCAGAATGAGACGAACCTCCTCCGGCTTGGCCTTATACAACAGGCTGACGATCAGCGAGTTGATGCAGACCGACTTACCCATACCGGTAGCACCCGCGATCAGCAGGTGAGGCATCTTGGAGATATCAAAGTACACGGGCTTACCTGCAACGTCCATACCGAGCGCGGCCGTCAGGCGGCTCTTCTCGCCCGTGAACTTATCGGAATCGATCAGATCACGCAGGAAAACGGTTGCACGGTTGCGGTTCGGCACCTCAACGCCGACGGCGGGCTTGTTGGGAATAGGCGCTTCAATACGGACGCCCGAGGTTGCCAGGCTCAGCGCGATATCGTCGACCAGGTTGGAGATGGTACGAACGCGGATACCGGCGTCGGGCTTGAGCTCGTAACGGGTAATGGTAGGTCCGCGGGAATAGGTGATCTCCTTGATGCGGACGTTGAAATCGGTCAGCGTTTCCATCAGGCGCTGGGCGTTCTCACGCAGCTCCTCGGTGATATCCTCGTCGTGAGGATTGGTATCCATGGCAAGGAAATCGATGGGGGGGAAAACGTACTCGCGCACGGGCTCGGTATCCTCCTCGATGGGCGCACCCGAGGCATCGGTCATAACGGGTCCCTTCTTTTCCGTTGCTTCGACCTTTTCCTTCACCTTCTTAGGTGTGGCGGCAGCGGTCGATTTCTTGGGAGCAGGTGACTCGGCAGGCTTGGGATCCTCGATCGGTGTAAATTCCACACCGAGGGAGAGCTCGGTCTCGGCATCGTCGGGCGTATTCTTCATCTCCTGCTCGGGTGTCGGACGGAGATTGAGAATATGATTGATATCGATAAAATCGGGATCGTTTTCCAGCTCGTGCACGGCAGTCGGCTTTTTGCGGCGGACGGGCGGCACATTGGTCAGACCGGCCAACGGGTCATCCGTCTTTTCCTCTGCCGGCTTTTGTGCCGTTTCCATGGCCGTTGCCACCGTTACGTCGGCGCGAGCGGATCCGTTATCCGTCTGCTCCTTCTTGAGCGAGGGGAAAGCAGAGGCGTGATCGTCCACACCGTTACCCGACCTGTCGGCCGCCAGGGACATGGCGATGTCCTCTCGCAAGGCGTTTCGTTTTGCGGGGGCGGCGGGAGCCGTCTTGGGCTCATCCTCCTCTGCAGGACGGATGGGCACGTTCTGATTGATTCGTGCGGAGCCGTTTTTGGGGGCATGCTCCTGTCCGACCAGAATATCATCCAGGTTGGGGAGATCCCCGTTCGACTTTTCCTTAGAGGTGTTGGCACGCTTGTTCCCGGGTGCCGTATCGTCAAGATCGATAAATTCGTTCTGATGCTTTTTGACCTTCTTGCCCGAGGCTTCACCGTGCGCCGGCTCGGTCGAGGACGGAAGTACAACGTTCTCAAAATCGCCGCCGGCGGCAATGGCGGCCGCCTCACGGTCACGGCGAATGCGATCGGCCTCCTCACGCTCGCGACGGATACGGGCATATCGCTCGCGCTCCTGCTGCTCCAGGCGCTCCTTTTCCTCCGCTACGCGCTCTGCCTCACGCTCACGGCGTTCCTGACGCTGCTCTGCGCGCTGCTCCGCACGGAGCTTACACAGGTAGCAGGCTCTGGTCCAGACGTAGCGGGGAGTGACGCCCAGCAGGAACATGGCCAGCACCAGAATACCGGGGATCAGCACGATCAGTGAGCCGACAAAGCCAATGACCTGCCAGCAAGCGTTGCCCAGCAACCCGCCCAGTACGCCGCCACCGCGGAGCATGCTGTGTCCGTGCTTCCAGAATACACTCAGCTTATAGGATGCTTCTCCTACGTTATTGACCACAAAGATCTGCACCAGCGAGGAGGTGAAGAGGACCGTCAGGAAGGACAGGGTCAGCTTCAGCGCGACCAGATGCATATCTACGTATTTCCGCCAGAAAACGGCGAGATTGAGCAAAATCAGGGGGATCAGGAAGGCCGGCCATCCGAACAGACCGGTGAACAGATCGTGGATCCAACCGCCCAATACGCCGACCTTGCTGGCGCTGTCATGGAAAATATAGCAAGCACCGAGGAAAAGCGTGGCAATGACCAGCAGATAAGGGATCACCTGATGCACCATTTTTTCCGAGCGCGGTGTCTCGACCTTTACGCTGCTTGCGTTTTTAGCGCCCTTGCTTTTTTTACCCTTGCTCTCCGTCAACTGCTTGGAGGTCTCCTTAGCCGTCGTAGTCTGCGCGGATTTCGCGGCGGACGTTTTCTTGGAGGGCTTATCCTGAACGGGTGCCGTCTCGTGCAGACGTACCACCGTTTCCTTTTTTGCTCCGCTCGGCTTCTTTGCCGTGCTCTTTGACGCGGCGGTTTTTTTCACCGTCCCGCTCTTTTTGGGTTCCGTTCTGCTTTGACTCATGCGCATCGCTCCTCTCATCATTTTCTGATCTATCGTTTCCCGCGCATATTCGGCGCGGGGTGTGGCATACTGATATTGACGTACTGTTCGATACATATAATACGCCAATGATAATTATACCATTTTTTACACGGTATTGCAAGAGCTATCTCACAAATATTTTCCATTATTCTATATCTTTAATCGTTCGTTTTATTGCTTTGTATACCAAAAGGAGTCTGATATGAAAAGCATACGCTCAATCGGGTTCAAGCCGCTTCTCACCGTCCTTTGCGGACTTGGTGCGGGCATCATCAACGGTCTGCTCGGCGCAGGAAGCGGTATATTGCTCGCCTATACGTTGCGCGCCCTCTCCCCTGCTCTGCGAGATGACAGTCGCGACCTGATGGCAAACGCGACCGCCATCATTCTTCCCATATCCCTGGTGTCCGTTTTCTTCTATCTCCGCGCCGGTACCCTTCCGCCGCCCGCACAGCTCTCCCCCTTCCTTCTTCCCGGAATCGTGGGCGGTCTGTTCGGGGCTCTGCTTTTGGACAAGCTTTCCGGCACCGCAGTCAAACGGCTGTTCGGCAGCGTTGTACTCGTCTCGGGATTGATCATGCTGCTTCAATAGCGGACACCGTCGAAAACAAGGAGGCAACAAATGGTATTCATGGATACGGTCGCGGCCATACTGGCCGCGCTTCTTTCGGGTCTCGGCGTCGGAAGCGGCGGCCTGCTGGTCATTTATCTGACGCTGATCGCCGGGATCGAGCAGAGAGCGGCGCAAGGCATCAATCTTCTCTTTTTCCTTTGCGCGGGCGGTGCCGCGCTGTCCGTACACGCCGCACGGCGGCGGCTCTATCCGATCCTGATTCTGGTGAGCGCCCTGGCCGGCATCGGCGGTTCTCTGCTTGGCAGTACACTGGCCGGCCTGCTCCCGTCCTCTCTGCTGCGGCGCATCTTCGGCGGGATGCTGGTCCTCTCGGGGCTTGGCACCTGGTTGCACACCGCCAAGCAACGAAAAAGCGACGTACAATCGACTCGCCCTCCATTCCGTTGATTTATACAAAGGAATTTTTCTGCAAAATATGAAAATTGTTTTAAAATACCTCTTTACAACCAATGCGGGATATGGTATAATATGATTCGTATAGCGTCGGCTCGGTCATCGGGTATATGCGGCCGTAACAGCCGTTCTTCACCCACCGATTACTGTGCCAAACGCAAATTTATTTTGAAAGGTGAATAAAACCATGCTGAAAGACGAAAAGCAGACGATCATCGAAACCTATGCCATCCACGAGGGTGACACCGGCTCGCCTGAGGTGCAGATCGCACTTCTGACCTACCGCATCAACAACCTGACCGA
>JAEIGA010019956.1_pt1 | contig 10214 bp, 4 predicted proteins | sample 9270691 | NCBI WGS metagenome assembly JAEIGA01 (sample SAMN17057246, study PRJNA624740) | gut metagenome | biome: biome; isolation source: fecal sample | host: Bos grunniens | place: China: Xizang | collected 2019
AGTTTCTGCGGCATGCCTGACCTGTTTCATGATGTAGTCACCGAAACTGGTGTGCAGTTGAGCGAATTTGCGGCATATATCGCATTCCTCAGGAGTGAGAACTCTCCATGGTGCAGCAGAGAACTGCATCATCGGCATAAGCGCCTGTATCTGGCATGAGCGGACGAAGAGCTTGTGGGAGAACGGTTTTCCTGGTGAGTAGCTGTCGCTCAATCCTCCGCCGATCATATCGCCGATTGTGTACGGGTATCCCATTAGTCCTGCAGTCTGCACATTGTATAGTACATCTTCCAGCCCTTTCCAAGTGTGAGGTATGTCCTGTAGTCTTATTATTATAGGCATTCCTCCGGTCTTGTATCCTATTCTGAATTCATGGAAAGGGAAGTGTAGCCCGAGGAGATTATAGGCATAAGTGAAATCACATTCCTTGGCATCAGGGTTGTGGAATTTGGCTTTTCCTCTGAAAAATTCAGGATCGCCACCGTCAAACTTGAATCCGTCAAATCCATACTCTTTACGGAATTTTTCAAGAATGTCTGCGAATTCATTGAGGGCCTCAGGATTCGTGAGGTCGAAAGTCACGCTCTTTCCGCTCCACCAATGTACGATACATTCCTCTCCTGGATATTCGTTACTTTCAAGGAGAAGGGGCTTCTTGCGTGGCCACGACAACCGGTAGTCAAGATACTCCCGTCTGTTGTCGGCGGACATGAAGTTGCTGGTCCATAAGATGCCTTTATATCCGAGAGAGCGTATCTTCTCAAACATTTTTTTTGGATGGGGAAAAGTTTCCGGGTTGAATATCATACTACCGTGTTGGATCATCCATCCTCCGTCCAGCATCAGCACGCCGCACGGAAATCCGTTGGACTCAATTGCGTCTATATAGTCTTCGGACACTTGCTGGGTTACACCGGACACCGCAATTTCAATCCAGTTGTTGAACTGTGGCTTGGTGAACATTTCTTCCGGAGGAGTTTGTCCATTGAATGGGAAGTGCTTCAATGAAGCCGCCAGATATGCATCTTTCAGTGTTTTTCCGGCCTGAACTGGCTTTACTTTTTCGTACTCAGACCTTATCTTGAGTGTGCCGTTGCTAAATGAGAATACGAAAGGCTTGTCGCTCCACACATATCGTCCCATATTAGAGACGATGAATGGCATAGTGGCACCTTGTCTGCTCTCTTTCCCAAGATCGAAATCTTCCAGATCATAATATGGCTGGAGGCTACCGTCATTCATGACACCTCCCCACCATCTTTCCCCTTCGAGGGGACGTAGGACTGAACTGTATGTATGATCCTGGCAGGATGTTACACATAAGATAAGGAGAAATGCAGAAAGGATGTTTTTCATATACTACCGGATGTAATAATTGACGTTATATTTTGTCAGGATGTCTATCGGGAAAAGGTTGTCCCTCTTTGCAGGCTTGAGACCGAGGGTGAGATAGTCTATCAGGGCTTTTGCTGCAGAATAAGCTTCAATATCCGTGCGCTGGGCTATGAGGAAGTCAATTGCTCCCCTCTGAAGTGCCCTTATGTTGGCTTGAGTCATATCGTACCCGATGATATAGAGGTCTTTCTTTTCACGGATATCCATCCAGTCAGTGAGGATGTGTGCTCTCGATGTCATCGTGATGGCGTGATGGGTGTCTGGGTTCTGGCTGAAGAATTCATCGAAGATATTGACGTTCTTGAGAAAGTCTGTTGGTGAAATCATGCAGTTGATGATTTTGCAGTTGATCTTGTGGTCCTTCATGTATTGTATCAGACCCTGCTCTCTTTTGTGAAAGGCTTCACTATAGAAGTTGTTTGCGGTCTTGATGTTGAAGTTCGCAATCTTGTTGATTCTTGTGTTTTTTGAAAACATCAGATCTGCAGCCAGATATGCGCTGGCAAAAAGGTCAATGCCGAAGTATGCAAAGTAGTCGCAATTCTCGACACAGGTGTCAACGAAAACGACAGGCGTTCCTTGCTTTCCTATCTCCTGTACGAATGTGGCGGAAGCCTCTTTATGGATGGGGGAAAGTATCACTCCGTCTGGCTTGAGGCTTATGCATTGCCTGCAGGCATCGTTGAAGGATTCGCTGTCGAACTGGTTGTAATACAATGTGTCTATGGATAATTTGTAGGTTGAATGTTCTCTTTCGGCTTTTTTAATACCATCATATACCAGAGACCAGAATTCTTCGGATTGGAAGTATGGTATGATGACGATGATACTGATGTTTTTTCTTGCCGATAGCAGGGAAGCATGTATGTTGGGCTTATATCCGAGTTCTTTTACGATGCTGAGAACCCTTTCCTTGGTGATTTCTGATACTCTTCCCCTGTTGTGGAGTATTCTGTCTACTGTTCCGATCGAGACATTTGCCTTTTGTGCAACCTGACGGATTGTGATGGCTTGTGTGTTTTCTTTCATGATTTTCTGCGTTATGGCAAACGCAATCTGCCGGATGATAAAAAACTGATTCGGTGCAAATATAAGAAAATTTTTGGTTGTTTTAAAAAAAACTCTACATTTGCGTGTTCGTTAACGCAAAACATCATGAATCCTATTGTAAAAAGAATTGCTGCGACTATGGCCTGTTGCCTGCCATTAATTTCTTGTTTTCGGGAGAATTTCGAGGCTGGCGGTGTTGTCCTCAGGGCAGATACTGAGAGTGTGTCCGTCCCCGCAGATGGGCCGGAACTCGTTCCGCAGAGATGCAATGTCACTATCACATCGAACAGAAGTTGGAGTGCCTATCTGGAACCTGAAGTGGATTGGGTCGGTCTTTCAATGGAAGAGTTTGAGAATATCGCAAGGTCGGAGGAGATTTCGCGGATTGAATTGACTTTTCAAAACTGGAAAGATAGAGAGCAGGACCGCAGTACCACATTGTGGATCAGTACCTCGGACGGCAAGATATCTGTTCCTATAGTCCAGACCAGACAGATACCTTATATAAGGCTGGAAACACCGTCTGTGGTTGATGATATTGTGTGTCAGGCAGACACGTCTATAGTGAGGTTTGAATCCAATATCGAATGGATTGCACAGGTTATGTCTGGGGCATCGGCAAATGTTTCCATTGACAAGACCTCCGGAAGTATGTCGGGTGAGATCGAGGTTTCTTTTGCTGAAAATGATGCCGTTGATATAGAGCCGGAAGCAACACTGGTGCTTATGGATGCTGCGGGTCAGATGGATCCGGTTACAGTGGAATTCAAGCAGGCCAAATCTGCTCCTTATGTGAAGTGGGTCACGGGGTTGGCTGAATACAGGCAGTCGCAGCCAGGTAGTCTGACTTTAGAGTTTAAGACCAATACTGCATGGACAGCTCAGGTAAAGGATGCTCCATCTGGGATATCGCTTTCGAGATATAGTGGTGACAAGACACAGAAATCGTTGGATATCAATTTTGATGGATTTTATGGTGTGGGTCAGAAACGTCAGGCAGTAGTTGTACTCATGACGGAAGAGGGGGCAACTTCGGAAATGACGGTATCTCAGACCGCCAATGAACTGTTTCTGGATTTTTCCGGAGGAAACCAGCCGTTCACTACCGCAATCCCAAGTCACGCCAAGATTAACGAGTTGGTGAAGATGTTTGTCTCTGATACCCCGACTGATTATATACTTTCTTGCAATGGGGCACAATATGACTTTGTATTCTATTCGGGTGAAGGTTATGGTCTGTTGGATCAGCCAGATGGTCAGTCGTGTGGAATAGTATGGCAGTACTCTAAAAAAATGGGACAGGGAGCATGGATAAAGCTGCCTGCAGTAGAGGGAAAGACCCTTGTGAGAGTTAAATTATATGCCTCAAACATGGGTGCCGGTGGCGCTAAGAACTATATCATTGATGATGCACAACCACAGTCGACGGCAGCTCCTTGGTCCGGAAATCTGGGTTCGTCGGCAGTAAGCAAGGGAGAGTATGGTACGGTCAATCTTAAAGATCCTAAGCCGGGTGTATCATATTATATGGTTGCGGCAAATAACTCGTTCTATTTTTCAAAACTTCACCTTTATTACGAATAGACTATGAGAAAAGTATTGTTATGCTGGCTTTTTATAGCCTGTGCGTCTGTTCTTTCGGCTCAAGATATGGTCAGGGACAGCCTGGAACTGGATAAGGGCTTTGCTTCTTCCTTGACGGATATCGTAAAGGGGAGGATATCCGGTGTCCGGGTGTCTTCTATTGATGGGGCGCCAGACGGAGCCAAGAACATCAATATAAGGGGGTTGAATTCTCTTCGAGGCAACAATATGCCGCTGATTGTAGTGGATGGCTGTATTGTAGGTATGGCATCCATGCAGAATCTTGAGGCCTTCTTCCAATATGGAGAGAACGGGTATACCAATCCGTTCAATGTGCTTGGCTATCTGAATGTCTATGATATCGAGAAGATAGAAGTCCTTAAGAATGTCTCTGCGACAGCCTTGTATGGTTCGAAAGGAGCTGACGGAGTAATACTCGTCACGACGAAATCAAATAAAGATGAAGATAAACTCACAGTCGACTGGAACTCCAATGTTGGAGTCAGTGTTCCGTCTCATGCAGGAGATGATGCCGGAGCGGCAGTAAGTCACAACCATTGGTTGAGGGCAGGCGGCATGATGGAAAAAGCGAGTTATTCGATGTCTGCATTCTATAATGATATTCATGGGGTTGCGGGCAATGCCTCGTCTCAAAGAGGCGGTCTCAGAACAAATTTCGAGACCAGGACAAATGAGAAGATATGGTTCGGTCTCAATTCATCACTTGTCATATCTGCAATGAGCATTCCTTCGACAGGAGCATGGTATGGGAAGCCATCTCTCGGTACGGTTCTCAGAGGTATTGATCTGGGGGAGGCAGATATAGAATCATATTCTGGCTGGAAAGAGGATTATGATGACGATGCCAAAGACTTCCGCACGACAAATTCCATATATCTTCAGGTAAACTTCATGCCTCAGCTCAAATGGAAGACCACGTTCGGACTCGACTTTGATAATGTTACCAGATATATATGGTACGGAAAGGGCACGCAATTCGGTTATGATTATAATGGCGCAGCCTCGATAGTTACATCCAAGACCATGAGTTACAATGGTCGTACGGAACTTGATTATAAGGTATATCTTGCCGGCAAGCATTTGGTCAATGCCAATGTTGGGGCAAATATCGAAGGAGACTGGAACAAGTTCAGCACGATGAACGGTGCCGATTTCTGGACACATCAGATGCGTGCCCGCGGACTTTCCATCGCATCCAGCAAGGCTGTGATACGTGATTTCAATTACAGATTTTTCCATTTTGCAACATCCGCAACCCTTGTCTATGATTATGCTGGCATTGCCGGAATCAAGGGATTGGCAAGACTGGATACAACCCCGAGATATGATGACTGGAAAATGGCGGTATATCCGTCAGTGGAAGCCTATTTTGATGTGAAAAAAGCATTCATTGTAAATTCTGAAGTGCTGTCTGGACTGAGGCTGTCAGCCGGTTGGGGAAGGAGTGGAAAAGAGTCATTTGTCCCATATCAGTTAATGTCAAGGTACACTACTGGATCATATCCTGAGGTATCAGACGATCTGGCTTGTTTTTATGAATCATTAAGTGCACTTAAAAGTTCGGAGTTCAATGTTTCTCTCGAAGCAGGATTTCTGGATGGGCGTCTGAATGCGAAGGTCGGTTATTACATGAAGTCAACCGCTGACCGCATAGACATGTATTGTTTCGGAAAGGCCGGGAATGATGGCATAGTCTGGGTGAACAGCCCGAGAACCCGTTTATATGCCCAGCAAGCTGAAGTAGGGAACAGGGGAATAGAGTTCGATTTGTCGGCAAAGATCATTGACGTAAGAGACTGGAAGTGGACAGCCTCTCTGAATTGTGCATATAATGAAAATCAGATCCGTTCGGTGGATATTCCTGACCGTCTGGGAAGGATGGTGGGCTCCGGAGTTCTGGCTAATGTCAATGTTCTGGGCTATCCTGTAGGAAGCATATATGGATATGAACTTGACGATAATGGTGAATATAAGGACCAGACTGGTGACGGACGTCTCACGGCCGTAGATAAGACAATAATAGGCAATACGCAGCCTAAGGTGTTCGGTGCGTTTAATACGACCTTGTCATACAAGGATTTTCTTTTGGATCTTCAACTGGACGGTGCAGCAGGATTCAGTCTCCTCAATATGAATAGGATGATTGCAGACAATGAGACGATGGTTTCGGAGAAATATGCTGAAAGGGCTGATTTCCTCAGACTGGGGCGTGTCTCGTTTGCGTGGAATATCCCTTATTTCAAGGATGTCAGATGGATTGATTCTGCTCGGATTACTCTCTCAGCATACAATCTGTTCACAGTTTCCAGATATGACGGTTGGAATCCGGATGTGAACAGTTTCGGTATATCTAATTTGAGTACGGGCTTCGATTATGGCTCGTATCCTGTGGCGAGAACCATTCTTCTGGGTGTAGGCTTTAACTTCTAATCTGTGTAGACGATGAAAACGATGATAAGGAAAATTTTTGTTGCATTGGCTGCTCTTTGGTTGAGCATGGCTTCATTTGCACAGACAAAAGTCAATATTACCGGCGTAGTAAAAGGTACAGACGGGCTTCCTGTGGCGGGTGCTGTCGTAATGACGGATATGCAGGATGCTGCTGTTGCAGATGCGGATGGAAAATATATGATAAAGGCGGATATGTCCAAGGTGAAGACCTTGACAGTTTCTTGCCTTGGCTACAAGACAATATCTGTGTCGGTAGGAAAGGGAACGATTGTGGATATTATCATGGAGTCTGATTCTCAAATGCTGGAGGAAACCGTCGTGGTGGGCTACGGCTCCATGAGAAAGAGTGACCTTACCGGAAGTGTGACTTCAGTAAAGCTTGATGAGTCGCAGGCTGACAGAAGTTCGACTCTGGATCAGCTTCTTGTGGGAAAAGCGGCAGGAGTGCAGGTGGTCAGCAACAGTGCTTCTCCGGATGCCGGAGTGTCTATAAGAATACGAGGTCTTTCTTCACTCCAGAGCGGAAGCGAACCGCTCTACGTGGTGGACGGTATCATAATGTCGGAGGCTGGTTCTGCGGCAATGCTCAAAGGTACTGCAAATGAAGGAAACGATGAGGCTGTCAATAGTCTTGCCGGTCTGAATCCGCGAGATATAGCGAATATAGAAATCCTGAAAGATGCATCAGCGACTGCCATCTATGGTGCGGAAGGTGCCAATGGCGTTGTACTGATCACTACAAAGACAGCGACGACCAACAGACCGAAGATCGAGGTGTCTCTGGGTGCGGATTATATTACCCGTTATGGGAAAATCGACATGCTTGATGTCAATGGATATGCAGATTTCAAGGTTGCTCAAGGCAAGTCTATAGGCACAATGTATGAAAATCCCGAGATGAGAACCGGCCTGAAGGTCATTCCGATGGATTGGCAGGACTATATGATCAACGATGCCTTCGGAAAGAGATGTTATTTCAACATATCGGGAAAGCCAAAGACGATGATGTACAATCTTTCGGTGGGTTACCTGCAGAAAGACGGCATTGTCATGAATACGTCGAACGAGCAGATTACTGCACGTCTCAATGTCGAAAAGACCCTCTTCAAGAATTTCAAGATAGGAACCCGTGTCAATTATGCTTATACAGAATCCGAATTGTCTCAGGGATTGAATTCTTCTACCCTCGATTCGCAGACTAGTATAATGCGAAGCATGATAATATCCCGTCCGTTCAAGACTAAGACGGAGGATGAGGATGTATCGACTGAAGAGGACAGATATCTTCCGGACAGGTGGATGTCGGATTTCTCCAGCGGAAGGCAGGAATACAGGGTCAGTCCGTCTTTTTTCTTGTCGTACAAGATTCTCCCATGGCTTACTTTCCGGTCCACGATCGGAGGTGACTACCGTTCAAGCCGTAGAGCAAAATGGAAGGGAGACAAAGTCAATTCCGGTCCGGAGGGCTCCATAGGAACTGTCGCGGAAATCGAGACCATGAGGTGGAACTGGGACAATATGTTCATGTTTGACACAAAACTTGACCGCCGTGGACATCATAATCTTTCCGGAACATTGGGACTCACTATGGCAAGTTCTGCGGTCAATACCCAGACCACGACAGGATGGGGTATAATACAGAAGACCCCTCAGATCAACAACCTTAATGCGGCTGTCAATACTTTGTTCAATTATGGAGAGACGAGCTTTTCTACGTTGTCGTTTCTTACCCGTCTCATATATAACTATCGCAACAGATATGTGTTGACCGGTACTTTCCGTGTGGATGGAAGCAGCAAGTTTCTTGGTGCCAACAGATTCGCTCCGTTCCCATCCTTTGCATTCGCATGGAGGATGAATGAGGAGCCTTGGTTCAATGTGAACTTCATATCGATGGCCAAGTTGCGTATAGGCTGGGGACAGGTAGGAAATGCATCTGTAAGTTCATATCAGACCCTTCCGGTCTTCGGTAATGTATATGGCCCGAACCATGATCCAGATAACGAATCTCAGATGGTTGTGGGTATAGTAGGGACCAATATAGCCAATCCTTTGTTGAGATGGGAGACATCCGAGCAGACCAACATAGGCCTTGATCTCGGTCTATGGAGGGGAAGGTTCACTCTCACGGCAGACATTTATAATAAGAATACTTTCGATCTGCTTTACAAGAAGAAGATTGCGGTCTCATCCGGACATTCTGAAATGTGGGTTAATCAGGGAGTGCTTAACAACCGCGGAATGGAATTTACCGTTGAGGCGGTGCCTGTCAAGACGGGACTTGTAGAGTGGTCGCTCGGGGGAAATATCTCCTTCAACAGAGGAAAGATCGTCAGTCTGGGAGAAGGTGCTGATGGAGGAGATATCTATTTGTCAAAAGGAGATAAGCAATATCGCAAATATTATCTTGGAGCTACGATAGCGACAGGATCATATTGCGCGTATCCCGCAAATGCTTTCATTGAAGGACAGCCTATAGGACTTTTCTATGGCTGGAAGACGGACGGAATCATTCAGGAGGGGGAGACAGGCCCTGGACCGAGCAAAGAAATCGATGCCGAGCCAGGATTCATAAAGTTTGTTGATATGGACGATAACGGATATATAGACACCAATGACAGGACGATAATCGGTGACCCGAATCCGGACTTTACATATGGCTTCAATTCGTCCCTTTCTGTCTGGAATTTTACTTTGAATGTGGGCTTTTCCGGTACTTACGGTAATGATATAGCAAATATAAACCTTGTACAGGAAACCCATCTCGGAACATTGAACATGAATATCAGGAAAGAGGCTTTTGAAGGACGATGGACTAAAGAAAACCCGAGCACGAAGTACCCTTCAATAGAGTCTCTCATGGGCTCGAACGGGTCATCGCAGTTGAGGTATTTTACAGACAGACTCATTGAGGACGGGTCTTTCCTCAGATTGTCCAATGTGTCGCTGTCTTTCCATGTGCCGCTCCCGAAGAAATCTTTTGTAAAAGGTCTTGACCTCACAGCGTCTGGTTCTAATCTTTTTATCTGGACTAAATACAGCGGTTATGATCCTGACGTGAACAGCTTCGGCACCTTGAACAAGATGGGTATAGACTTCGGCTCTTATCCATCGGCAAGAACATTCTCATTTGATGTTAAACTGACTTTTTAGTACCATGATGAAGATGAATATCAGAACAATAGGATTTTTGACAATCTTGATGACAGTAGTCTCTTGTGCGGACTTTCTTTCTGAAAAAAAGAGTACGATGCTGTCGCAGAAAGATGTGTATGCGACTGAAGAGTCTCTCGAGGCTTGTATATCTGGTTGTTATGCAAATATGGGCAGTGGCCAGGGATGGAAAGGTGGTATGTTTGAATATCTTCAGGAGGCATCAGGACTGGTGCATTGGAGCGGCTCAAGGTCGGAAGAACACTGGCTTCAGTGTCTGGACTTTACCTTATATTCAAATAACACTTGGAATGAGCAGTTCTATATAGCCTTGAATTCATATGTGTCGCAGGCGAACCTGCTCATATCGAATCTTCCGGCGAGCCCGGTCGATCAGTCTTTTAAGGATGAGATTGAGGCGGAGGCCAGATTCATAAGGGCAGTGTCATATTTCTCTTTGGTCAGAATGTACGGTGACATCCCGGTGCATACAGCGGCTGTGACAAGTGAAGAAGCTACGAATACTCCAAGAATGCCATATACAAAAGTGTATGAACAGA
>JAEIGA010019957.1_pt1 | contig 10214 bp, 13 predicted proteins | sample 9270691 | NCBI WGS metagenome assembly JAEIGA01 (sample SAMN17057246, study PRJNA624740) | gut metagenome | biome: biome; isolation source: fecal sample | host: Bos grunniens | place: China: Xizang | collected 2019
AATCAAGCGGACTAACAGCATACGACTTAGCCAATGGAGCATTCTCCACCTTTGCCTCAGCCTTGCCTACAAGCTTGATGTCGAGACCTTTACATAATTTAATGTTTTTCGACATAAAAACTGTTTGTTAGAAAATTTAATAGTTTATTTTGTGTATCTTAAAGTTCTGTAAACCAATTACAATACCCCTATATACATTAAAATGCGCACGAAGATACGACTTTTTTTCGAAACGACCAATCATTTTCATAAATATCTACTCTTGCATACGATAATTGCCCACCTGGCAGGGTTAACAATTGGGTAGCTCTCCACACAAAAAGGGTTGCCCACACGCGTGAACAACCCCTATATTATGAGCGGTTATTGACTCTTATCTTAAATCGAGAGTAAAGCCAAACGATGCATATAGGCAGAGTCTATTAGGTATAAAAGACTTTTGTGCATCAAGATATCTTAGACCTACAGCCACCTGCACATTCTCGAACGTATCTTTTAGACAGAGATCGTATGCCATAGCACCTTGCCAGTCGTTCTTACCTAGGGTCGATTGTATGTTGGCAACCACCGAAAACTCCGACACCTTACCCTTATGAAACTTATACTCGCCTCCAAGACCCAAATAGAACATTTCGCTGTATGTCTTGAGCTTAGTATTCATCGCCTGACTTCCAGTGAATGGGACGTGCAATGACCACTTATCGTTAAAGTGGTAGCCATATACAAGCTCAATATCGCTAAATGCAAACTCATCATCAAAGTCCATTAGATTCACACCACCCGACTTTGCAACACCCGATAGAGAGAAATAAGAATCACTCTTCTGCGCCATAGCCACCGTTGAAACACATAGCGCAACCACCAAAATAAGTAATCGTTTCATAATCATATAGTTTTAAGATTGATTATTAGCATCAGTAATACATCCCACCATATTTACTACTAAATAGCCCTAAAAGTTCAGCGCAACACCTACAGATAGAGTCTGTACAAGTGCAATCGCATTAGTGTCTCCTTCGAGTAAGTCATCATCTACACTTGGAATGTAAAGCTTCACATCTGTAGGATATAGATTCATTCCATAGCGTATAAAAAATGAGAATCGATTGATGTTGACACCGATAGATGGCGATATATATGCTCCTGTAGATAGCTTGTCCGTAATACTAAAACCCGTTCTTAATGATATATATGGCGACTTTGAGCTATCAAGCAACGAGTATTTAGCCTCCATAAAGAATGGAACAGATATAAGATGATGAACAGCTTTCAAGTCGCAATAGAAACCCGCACCAAGACCCATTGACACACCCTTGCCGAGATGACATCCGTGAGTTGTACTAGCTCCTATCTCTCCTCCAGGGAATATTGCACCTCCTAAGATCTCCACATTCCCCCAATATCCCACATCGCTATAGCTATACTCCCTACTTTGTGCATCTGCGCTATAACAAATAGCAAACAATGCAACAATACAAATAATAAGTCTTTTACCCATAATAGTTTAAATTTACAATATAACGATAAAGCCAAATCAAGCGATTAGTTTTGTTACCGCAAAAATAAACTTTTATTTTCAATTTTCCAAGAAAAACAACCAGTATTTACCCCCCCCCACAAATTACCACACTGATTTACAGCGTGTTAGCAAACAACACACTATAACACACAGGTTTCGTCTAATAGTCCTCTGATCACTTCTCATCCGAGCCGTCCAACTTCACACCATTAGCCTTGGCGTACTCATAATCCTCCTCGGTGAAGGTGTAACTATAACGTAGGCAACCACGATTCACAGGTTTAATCAATTTATACCCCTCAGCTGTTAATATTCGTTCAGATGAATTCGTATCATAACTATAAGTGATAGCATATTCACCATCCCAAACAACAGTCACAATACGAGGTAACGATTGTGTCAACACACGCCTACGAAATTCATCAGTATAAAATGGTTTTTGATTAAAACCATTATCATAATACGCATATAAAACCTCATTACTAATAATAAGAGATGTTTGATCTGGCAAAATCTCCATCACATCGGTGGATTTATTTAAACAGACTCCTATATGATGCTCAGTATCATTGGTGTACATAACATCAACCCAAACATGCGCCTCAACATCACACGACACAAAACCCACCAAGGCAAGAATCAAATAGATAATTTTACAAGTTTTCATATTCACGAGATATTAAGGTTATAATAATGCAAATATATGTTGACAAAGTGGTGCTACAAAACATAACACTACTTATATTCGCCCCGATTATGCAATTACTCCACAATCGGTTCTATCTTCACGCCATTAGCCTTGGCGTACTCATAGTCCTCCTCAGTGAAGGTGTAACCATAGTAAAAGCAGCCATTTGTACTTACGGATTTTAGATATGTATATCGTTCAGGCACTAACAATTTATCAGAATGATTATTTCTATCATAGGTAATACTATATTCACCATCCCATACCACCGTGAGTGTAGTTGGTATCGCGTGAAGAAGCCCCTCTTCGCGCTCTTCATCCGAAAGGTTTGTTATAAATCCGCTATACCACTCTTCGTGACGCAGTTTATCGACCGACCCTCCTGGTAAAATTTCTAAATCATTATAGTCGATAGTGCTCAATTGTGTTATAGCGATATGATGATCTGTATTATTTATGAAACGAATATAAACCATCCATATCGAATCAACAAGTGGGAATTTACCACACGAAACAAAACCCAAGATAGCGACAAGCGCTATTAATAGTTTACAAGTTTTCATATAGATTAAACATTAGGTTAATATTATTCTCTGTAAGATTGTATTCTGCATTTATCAACATTGTGTTACTCGTATGGAACAGATATAAGATGATGAACAGCTTTCAAGTCGCAATAGAAACCCGCACCAAGACCCATTGACACACCATTGCCGAGATGACATCCGTGAGTTGTACTAACGCCAACCTCCCCTCCTGGAAACAGCGCACCTCCAAGGAGCTCGACATTACCCCAATACCCAACATCACTATAGCCGCGCTCCCTATTCTGAGCATCCGCACTACCAGGCAATAGGGACATAGCAAACAGCAAAACTAACAAAGCCTTTCTCATAATAGTACCACTTAAGGGTTAGTAACACACTGTCACTTGCAAAGTTACAATATTATATTCACTTCTCAAAATATTCATTAGACAAATTACCCCCCCACCGCAATTTATTTGTATAACACTGATTTACAGTATATTACACAAATATAGAAGATACAATATTTAAGCAAGAAAGACTTACAAAGATTTTGTTTCAAGCAAAAGGGCACGCACTTTCGTATAGCAAGATTTTGCTTAAAATCGTGAGAGTAATCGTAGTTACGAAAAAATTTAGTAAATTTGTACTCCGATGACAAAGTATATTGATATACACACGCACAATCCACGAGCAGATGTGCTCTCGCCAACCATGGCGGGCATACATCCGTGGCAAGCAGAGAGGGTCACAGAGTTGCCCGACTTTTCGCAGTGCGACATTTATGTAATTGAGACTTGTAATAAGTGTAAAACCCCGTTACTGTAGTTATAACTACAATACGGGGTTTTAAAGCTTAATTAGTACCAGAATAAGTCATAGCACAATTAGGAGATGCGAAACTATGGAAATCGCACATCAATCTGACTACTTACCTCTTTATCTTTTGTACGGAAAGTCATCGTCAATGTATGCTCCTTGATTTCTGGGACTTCAAGAAATCTTATCGACATAAAATTACAAGACAATAATGTCAAATCCTCAGAGGTTAATTCTGACACGCGCTTAGAAATAGGATAGAAACCATTACACAATGTACTAAAATCAATATTATCATCTCCTATTTCAGCTTTTAGATCATCGCACGCAAGTCTATAGTCCTCATTATCAGGGAATCTATATCCATGTTCTATATATGTTTTAGCCGTAGCACCCCTAAACATAACAATAGCAGCAAGCGACTCTCCTGCCTTGATATCTCCGAAGTCTGCCGAACTTGTAATCTCTATCGAGTTGAATTCATTGGCAAAACATGCAGTAAGTGTTGGGTCTTGTGGCACCATTCTATCGTATGATGTATCACGATATTTATAACACAATGCTTCATACCTATCACCCCTAAAAATATCCTCTGGCGCTGCAAATATTTTAATCACATCACCGTCACACTGCACCATATTAAAACTACTCGCATCAGCGAACGAGCTAATATAATGATTTGAGAAGACCCCTCCTCCCAAAGATTCTTCTATCACCTCATTGCATCCCAACAAGGTTAATAGACATACTAAGATACTTAATCTTCTTCCCATAATATTTTGCCATAAATTAGTTAATAAACACACAGCTTTATCGCAAGTATATTGCAACACACAATTCGTATGCAAACGATTGATTTTGTTACAAGTAAATATCTGTGTTCATCTTTAAATTATATTGATAATAATATTCCTTTCCACTTGTTGTCGTTGTTGTTTTCCTCGTTTCCGGACCAACATTTGTATCGAATTTTTTGCTATAATAGAAGCCATCACAATATCCATTCCAACCGAAATTACAATGAACAAGCTTTTCATACTCTTTAATCTCACCTGGTTGCTTTATGCCATCAACATACGTATATTTGTCACGACCCCTCGTCAACACCTGGTCAATTACCCACGCATGACCCTTACTATAAGATGTTGTAGTGCTAATTGTGATGCCTAAAATAATCTTCTTTGTCACTTTCTTTATTGCAGAACCACTAACATAGACTGGACGAGTGATTATCACATTGTATATATCATCCAAATTATATGATTCGATACTTCCACCACTTGTATAACCAAAATTCTTAAATGTACGCGGAACATTGGAATCCTTAGCGCTACTGCCGTTTACATCATAATCTACATTAAGATTTTCAGACAAACCAAGTTTATACATTAACTCCGCAACCATTTGATATGTTTGCGATGTACTGTCATATAACGCGCTACTATCTCTCATAATATCCCAATCAAAGTAATAACCATCATATGTATAATTATGTCCCCAGAAATACATAATCTGTGCCACAGCGACTGGGACACATCCAGCTGGAGCCCTCTGCCCGCTGGAATCAAATGTAAGTAGATTAAATGGCGGTGGGCTTTGTCCCCAATGGCAATCTAGTATAGTGCCTCTATAAATATATTCATCCCAGTCACCATACTCATAAGTTGTATTCGTACTACGAGTTTGCTCTATTTCCTCTACATTCATACCTGGATAGACATAAGTACCGTCTTCTGCTGTACCAATCGGGGTAACTATATTTCCATCTATATCTTCAACAGATAAACCTAATGCCATTCTATAATCTGTTTCGATATTTGAGAGCATCATAATCATACCTGGATCATCTATCACAGCACCTTGTGCAAGAGAACCTTTGTCAACAACAGCAAGAATTGGTTGCATTCTTGTATCTCCTGACACAAGTGCATATCCTTGATTATTATCAAAGTTTACAACATACACAAACGGCTCTACATCTTGTGTATCGCCAGATCTAGTGCTTTCAATATCGCGAGTTGCATAGATATTTGAGATAGTTTTACCTACATATGCTCGACTTTCAACAGACACATCTTTCAGAAAATTCTCCACCTCCGCTATTGCCATTTCTGGCGTTACAAATGTTGATGGCTTATCATTTTCTCTATTATTACTTAATGAAATACAATCCTCTCTCGCACAAGACAATGCCATAAGTGCAAGTGAAAGTCCTATAAATATCTTTTTCATAATACTATTAAATCATTTCTTTATCGTAAACATTCTTTTCCCTTTTGCGGTTTGCATAGTTTTGTGTACAATATAATCAGTACATATGAAAACACTCTCCTTTCTAATTTCGAATTATATCAAAAACCTGCCGCCTCAATTCTACCAAGAATATACGTATAATCACGAAGCTCGGCTCGGGTGGCAAGTCGTGAATAACAATATCTATTGGGCAGAGGATGCCATATCTCAAACAAACGCATATCAAGAGTTGAGCTCTCCAAATAGACCACGCCATCCTCTTCCCTATCATACACACCCCATAAACTTCCACTTGTTGGGCATTCCCTGTTTGTAGAGTGGAATAGGTATAACTCACCAGGCACAAATGTGTGCGTGGGGGGTTCTTTAATTATTTTCTTCATCTTCGCATTATTTTATCAAAATTCTTAAAACAATGCGCGAGACTTAATTGGCTAAACCAAGTCTTCCACAACCTTCAACAAACCTATCAAGTCCGCGCATAGCACGACCTGACTGTCGTTTGTTGAAGTAGGCTTTGTGGAAGTATGGTTTAACAAACAGTCTAAATATAACGATAAATATTCTATTAGAATATCTTAGAGCGTAAACTCTCCCGAGTAATCACCATCATCAGAATAGATTGCTATCTGATAATAGCCCTCATCTCCAGAAAGAATAATTGTTGATGTGCATACACCAGATACACTACCAGTCCACATATCACCAGTAGTTAGATTTGTAACCACAATATCTGCATCACCCAAATCATTATTAAAAATAAGTGTAAGAGCCTCATTGCTGTAGTACGCCTCGACATCAGAGGCAACAAGAGAGAATGGATTATATGGTTTCTTGGGTTTCAATGGTTTGATTGTAATAACCAACTCTGGATTCACATTCAAATTTAGCACTTGAGCATCTACACTTACAAGTGATAGAATCGCTGCAAAAAACGACAACATAGTTTTTCTCATAATTAATGTAGGTTTTTAGTTTTATGTTTTGCAAATTTACTGCATAATCTACATATAATAATGAAATAGAGGGAAGAATAATCTCCCCCTCTCTATTCGTATGTCATTGATTTACAAGACATTAATTCATGGGAGATTTATAAAATCTCCATGCACTGATTATCAGATAGTTACAACAATTACAAAGTATTGATTCATGTTAATCACCTAATAATCTGAAACATACGTCATCTCGCAGCAAATATCTGATCAACTAATTCATTTAAACCACACTCCAACATCTTATTTTTGGCCCTATATTTAAGGCGAGACACAGCCGCGCCATCCATGTCAAGTAGTAAACATATTGAACGATTAGAAAAACCAGATAACAAATATATTATATAACGAATCTCTTTCTCATTTAACTTCGTAGTGCATACTTTTATATCAGCAATGATATTATTGTGCGACATATTCACCATCTGTTCAAGTTGAGAGATAGCTACCTCATCATGCTTAACCTGTTCTACAATACACTTTACTTTTTCAACTATTTTAGTTACCTCACGCGATGTATTACCATGCTCATAATATGTTTCAAACAATGTATTAATCTCATTTAGTCTTGAACCATACACAGACCATGTCTTGTTAGACCGACTATGTGACACATCATTCGCCTGGGTAAGTCGCAACTCATTTACTATTGACACATACTGCTCTATCTCATGTTTTTGCTTTATAATCTTATAATTCTCATATACAACAATTATGACAACAACTAAAAGCGACAATAAGATAAGTCCTACATATTTAACTCGAAGACTTTTAGCACGTTCATCTGCAATCTGATTGTCTTGGCGAAGCAATTCAAGTTGTGTATTTAACACTGGAAGACTCAATATTTCAAGCATTAACCCCTCTTGTTGCGCCATATATTGCGACAACCAATATAGCGCTTGACTATCCTCACCAAGATAATTAAATAGATAATACTTTAATTGTTCAACACTTGTCTCCTCAATATTGGGGTAGCTATCAGCTAAACTCATATACCTAAGCACTTCTGATCTATTTCCCAAATAAGCCTGATAAATTGCACAATAATAGTTAAAACTTAAAGGGTATAGAATCGGAGATTGACACTTATCAAATTGAGGTAAGATATCGCCCAATTCAGACGGTCTATCAGTGTATAAATATATATCACATAGCGAATATAATGCAAAACTTAAAAGTTCTGAATAACCTTGCGCATAAGACTCCCTAACTACTTCATCAAGCAATTGTTGGGCTTTATCATACTCTTTTAAGCTATACAAACTCTCTGCAACATTATGCAATGCAAATAGAGCGTGATACTCCAATCCTATTTCATCAAATAACTTATACGACTTTTCATATACTTCCAATGAATAGTGAAATAGGCACTCTGAACCGTATATATTTCCAATAATAAGATATACCAATCCCATTAAACGAGGATCTTCACAAAATTGGAGTGATTTTTCCGCCTCTAATAGTGCATACATCGCCTCAGCATTTCTACCACAATTATACATAACCCTACCATGCTGATACATAGCCCTGGCACGCTCTTCGTGGCGGGCACTTTCGTAGTAATAATCGAAAAGTGGGCGCGTAAGGCTATCGCAGTCGGAGTCGATTTGATTGTGGTACAATGCTTCGCTATATGCAAGGCGATAATGAGCCATATCTTTTCTACCACGGATACGAGATTTGTCGACACTTTCGATAAGTCGTAGTGCCGAATCGGGATAGTCGGCAACAATGCGTTCCGACTCCTCAATAAGAGCAATGGTCTCGGACGACGTGCTACAACCAACCACCACCAAACAGAGCACTGCAAGAATATATTTTACAAGGCACATAAACAGACAAATTAAGGTTCTACAAATATAGGAAAAATTAAAGAGACATCCAAATAGTAACAGGACAAATAGAAGCGCTGAGGTAGAAAATATTTAGAAGAATGATTAATTCTAAAAAAAATAGTAAATTTGTAGTCAAATGACAAAATATATCGACATACACACTCACAATCCGCGAGAGGATGTAGTATCACCCACGATGGCGGGCATACATCCGTGGCAGGCAGAGAGGGTCACAGAGTTGCCCGACTTTTCGCAATGCGATATCATAGGCGAGACCGGGCTTGACTATGCCTGCGAGGTGGATAGAGATAGACAAAAAGCGCTATTTCATAAGCACTTAGAGCGTGCAAGACAACTTGGTAAACCCGTGGTATTACATACAGTGCGGGCGTTGGAGGATACGCTTAAGATACTAAGTGACTTTAAGGCTGTTAAAGGCGTTGTATTTCACGGCTTTATAGGTTCAAAGGAGCAAGCTATGGAGTGCCTAAAACGAGGTTACTACCTATCATTTGGAGAGCGCTCGTTACGCTCACCAAAGAGCATCGAGGCGTTGAGGATAACCCCTTTAAGTCAACTATTTTGCGAGACGGACGACAACACCACGGTAGCGATAGAGGAGATATATAGCCGGGTGGCGCAGATTAAGCAGATAGGCGTAGAGGAGCTACAAAAAGAGATTGAGAAGAACTATAAAAAATTGTTCCATAGATGACAAATTGGCTTGAAAGAACAGAGCTACTACTTGGAGAGGAGAAACTAAGTATACTCAAAAACGCCAATGTATTAGTTGTTGGCGTGGGTGGCGTAGGAGCATACGCAGCCGAGATGATTGTGCGTGCGGGTGTTGGAAGCATGACCATAGCCGATGCCGACAAGGTGTCGTCAACAAACATCAACCGTCAGCTTGTGGCGCTGCACTCAACCGTTGGACGCGAAAAGTGCGACATCCTCGCTGAGCGCCTCAAAGATATAAATCCAGATCTTAACCTGCATATTGTCAACCGCTTTATCAAGGATGATGAGACAGACACACTCCTCGATAGCGCGAAATTCGACTATGTTGTGGATGCCATAGATACCCTATCGCCTAAGCTCGCACTAATCAAGGGCGCGCTCGACAGAGGCATACCTTTGGTAAGCTCTATGGGTGCAGGTGCTAAGACCGACCCAACGCTTATGGAGATTAAGGATATCGCCAAAACACACCACTGTCCGCTGGCACACATGCTTCGCAAGCGACTACATAAAATAGGCATAAAGCGCGGTTTCTGGGCGGTATTCTCGCCTGAGCCAGTGCGCGAAGGTGCGATGATACTATGCGAGGAGCAGAACAAGAAGTCGAATGTGGGGACTATATCCTATATCCCCGCCCTCTTCGGCATAGGCTGCGCCTCGGTGGTAATACGAGATTTGATTGGAGAATTTAACAACTAAACTAAAATTACATAACTATGAAGAAAATAGTCTTTTTGGACGAGTATAGCATCGCTGGTCGTAGCCTTGAGAAGATAACCTCACAGGGCGAATATATAGCATACGAGAACACCGCAAAGGAGCAGGTTGTGGAGCGCC
>JAEIGA010019958.1_pt1 | contig 10214 bp, 11 predicted proteins | sample 9270691 | NCBI WGS metagenome assembly JAEIGA01 (sample SAMN17057246, study PRJNA624740) | gut metagenome | biome: biome; isolation source: fecal sample | host: Bos grunniens | place: China: Xizang | collected 2019
GATTTTTTAAAATAGAATTATGAAAAAAATACATGAATTATATAATGAATGGAAATCATTACAACCTATATCGGAAGAAATACAAAATAGAATAAATCAAAAATTTATGTTAGAGTTTAATTATAACTCTAATCATATTGAAGGTAATACTTTAACTTATGGACAAACAGAATTGCTTTTAATGTTCGGCAAGGTTGATAGCGATGCTAAGATGCAAGACTTGGAAGAAATGAAAGCACACAATGTTGGTCTTAGAATGATGCAAGAAGAAGCAAATGACTCTGAACGTACTCTTAGTGAATATTTTATAAAGACTCTCCATAAAACTTTAATACGTGAAGATTATACCGTAAGAAAAAAACAAACAGATGGAAGCATTGTTTCTTATACTGTTCATGCAGGGCAATATAAAACACGTCCGAATTCTGTTAGAACTGTTACAGGAGAATTATTTGAATATGCTTCACCGGAAGAAACACCTGCTTTAATGAACGATTTGGTTAAGTGGTATAATGAAACTTCCAGTAAAGGAACTTTGTCGGCTATTGAACTTGCTTCATTATTTCATTATCGTTATATTCGTATTCACCCTTTTGAAGATGGAAATGGTCGTATTGCTCGTTTGCTTGTGAATTATATTCTTTTGCAAAAAGGTTACCCTATGATTATTATCCGTAGTGATGAAAAAGAAAATTATCTTTCTGCTCTTAATCGTTGCGATACTGTTGTGGGTTTAATCCCTTCTGATGGAGCAAAGGCAGAAATAGATCAAATTCAACCCTTTGTTGAATGTATGGAAAAGTGCATGGAGCGTGCTTTAATGATGCGTATAAAAGCTGCTAAGGGAGTAAATATTGATGAGGAAGATGATTGGAAGAAAAAGCTAAAAATATTATCTAAAAAAGTACAGTCATCGCCTTCTAAAACAAATGAATTAGTCAATAAAGCATTAAAAGAAAATCTTTTTGTGTTAAATGATAAAATCATTGAATCGCTTACTCCTTTTAAGGATATGTTTTTTAAAATAGAAGTTTGTAGAATTAACAAAGTTTTTGATTATGAATGGTTTAAAGAAAAACTTGATGGTAATTTTGCTGATGATGTAGATGCTGAAATTATAATTCAAATATCAGAAAACCTTCGTGAATACGATGTGAGAATAAGTGTTGGATATAGGTTTTATGAGCGTAATTATGAAATTTTTATTTCACTTGGTGTTGGTAATGTTAAAGCAGAATCGTTAAAATACAATCAAACTTTATCGCAAAATCAAATAGACTCGTTTGTAAATTTTATAGGGCAAAATGTTTTGCAATTTTATGAACGATATTTACAAGACAATAAAGAAATAGAATAAAACAAAGAAAAAAAGCAACCGAAATTGGTTGCTTTTTTGTTTATTTTTTGTTGCCTTGGTTTGCAACTTCGTCCATTAGTTTTTGTAATGTTTCAGGGTCTGCAAGGAAACGATCGTTTTGTAGTGTTAAATCGTCATTTAATTCAAATAAATAAGGTATTCCTGTTGGTATGTTGAATTTAATGATTTCTTCGTTTGTCATATTTTTTAGTGTTTTTACGATTCCACGAAGTGAGTTGCCGTGTGCTACTACTAAAACTGTGTCGAAGGTTTCAAAGGCTTTTAAAATGTTGTTTTGATAGAATGGCATAAGACGATTGATGCAGTCTTGTAGTGATTCTGTTAATGGTAATTCTGCTTTATCAATGCCTGCGTAACGTGGGTCTTTGTATGGTGAACGTTCATCGTCTGCTTCTAAGGCTGGTGCTTGTACATCGAAGCTTCTTCTCCATAGTAATACTTGGTCTGCTCCAAATTTTTCTGTTGCTTCTGCTTTGTTTTTGCCTTGAAGGTCGCCGTATGATTTTTCGTTTAATCTCCAACTTTTTTCAACTGGTAGATAATCCATATTCATTGAATCAAGTATGCCGTTAAGGGTTTTGATTGCTCTTTTAAGGTATGAAGTGAAACATAGTTGTGGCTTTATGCCTTCTTCTTTTATTGCTATACCTGCTTTATAGGCTTCTTCTACACCTTGTGCTGTTAGATCTACGTCTGTCCAACCTGTGAATAGGTTTAATAAATTCCATTCGCTTTGTCCGTGTCTTACTAAGATAAGTTTTTTCATATTTATTTTATTTTTTATGTGTTTGTTCTATTTTGCTTGTGTCTAATGGTTTTCCTGTTTTGCCAAGTATTGATAGTGTAAGTATTATGATGCCTATTGCAATAAATGGTATTGAAAGGATTTGTCCCATATTTAATATCATGTTTGCTTCCCATGCTTCTTGTACTTCTTTCCAATTTTCTATGATTAGTCGTGAGGTGAATGCAAGGATTAGAAATAGTGAGAAGAGTAGTCCTGGTATTGTTTTTCTGTTGTTTTTTATGTAAGTGAATAGTAGAATGATGAATGTGATAAAGTATGATATTGCTTCGTAGAGTTGTGTCGGGTGTTTTGCAATTGTTTCTCCGTTTCTAACAAAGATAAATCCCCAATTGCTATTTGTTGCTATGCCGTAGATTTCGCTATTGCAAAGATTGCCAAGGCGTATGAATAAACCTGCAAGGGCTACTACTATTACTAAGCGATCAAGGGTCCAAAGCATTGTTAGTTTTGTTTTTCTTGCGTAAAGGTATATTGCGATTATTATTCCGATTGCTCCTCCGTGTGAGGCTAATCCTTGGTAGCCTGAAAATTTCCAACCTTGTTGTGTTTCGGTTATTGGGAGTAGCATTTCTATGAAGTGTGAAAAGCTTGAAAGGTAGTAAGATGGTTCATAGAATAGACAATGCCCTAAACGTGCTCCGATTAAAACGCCAAGAAAGACGTATATGCTTAGTTTGTCTAATAGGGCTGTGGAAAGGTTTTCTTTTTGAAAGACTGCTTTTTGTAGTAATATATATCCTGCTATAAAGGCTAAGGCAAATAGTAGGCTATACCATCTTACAAATCCGAATAACATTGGATCGAAATCCCAAATGATAGCGTTTAACATAAGTATTTTTGTTTGTTTTTGTTTGTATTGTGTGGCAAAGATACAACAAAAAATATCATTGTTTTATTTATTTAGTAAAAAAGTTGTATCTTTGCAAATTGAAAAAATAGGAATGACTATGATAAATATAAGTTTACCTGATGGTAGCGTAAAGCAATTTGAAGCGGGAGTAACTCCTTTTGATGTGGCTAAAAGCATAAGTGATGGTTTGGCAAGAGCTGTTGTTAGTGCGAGTGTTAATGGACAAATAGTTGAACTGAATAGAACGATAAATGAGGATTGTTCTTTGCGTTTGTTTACTTGGAACGATGCAGAGGGTAAACATACTTTTTGGCATAGTTCTGCTCACTTAATGGCAGCTGCTGTTTTGGAGCTTTATCCTGAGGCTAAGTTTGGTATTGGACCTGCTATTGAAAATGGCTTTTATTATGATATAGATTTTGGTGAAAAGGTTCTTTCAAGTGAAGATTTTCCTAAGATAGAGGCTAAAATGCAAGAAATAGCTAAGGCTGGTGTTGGTTTGGTTAGAAGAGAGGTTTCTAAGGCTGAGGCTTTGAAATTCTTTGCAGATAAAGGTGAGGTTTATAAAACTGAACTTATAGAAGAGTTGGAAGATGGCTCTATTACTTTCTATGAAAGTGGTAAATTTATTGACTTATGTAAAGGTCCACACTTAGTGGATTTCTCTTCTATTAAGGCTATTAAAATCCTTTCTTTGGCTGGTGCTTATTGGAGAGGTGATGAAAAAAGAAAACAATTAACAAGATTATATGCTATAACTTTCCCTAAAAAGAAAGAATTAGATGAGTATTTGGCTCTTTTGGAAGAAGCAAAGAAAAGAGATCATAGAAAATTGGGTAAAGAGTTAGAATTATTTGCTTTTTCTCAAAATGTTGGTCAAGGTTTGCCTCTTTGGTTGCCAAAAGGAACTGAACTTCGTCAAAGATTGGAAAATTTCTTGAAGAAAGTTCAAAAAGATTATGGTTATCAACAAGTAATGACTCCTCATATTGGTGATGTTCATTTGTATAAGACTTCTGGACACTATCAAAAGTATGGTCAAGATTCTTTCCGTACAATCACAACTCCTTTTGAGGGTGAAGAGTATTTGCTAAAACCAATGAATTGTCCTCACCATGTTGAAATTTATAAACTTAAACCTCATTCATATAAGGATTTACCTTTACGTTTAGCTGAATTTGGAACGGTTTATCGTTATGAACAATCAGGAGAATTGCATGGTTTGACAAGAGTGCGTTCATTTACTCAGGACGATGCTCACATATTCTGTACTCCTGAACAATTGAAAGAGGAGTTCTGTAAGGTAATTGATATTGTTTTATATATATTCAAAACTTTGAAGTTTGAAAATTTCACTGCTCAAATTTCTTTAAGAGATCCTAATAATACTGAAAAGTATATCGGTTCTGATGATGTTTGGGAAAAAGCAGAAAGAGCTATTATTGAGGCTTCTGCTGAAAGAGGTTTGAAAACTGTTACAGAAGTTGGAGAAGCTGCTTTCTATGGTCCAAAGTTAGATTTTATGGTGAAAGATGCCATAGGAAGAAAGTGGCAATTAGGTACTATTCAAGTAGATTATAATCTTCCTGAACGTTTTGAGTTGGAATACACAGGAGCAGATAATCAAAAGCATAGACCAATTATGATCCATCGTGCACCTTTTGGTTCTATGGAGAGATTTGTCGCTGTATTGATTGAACATACTGCGGGTATTTTCCCTCTTTGGCTTACTCCTGAACAATTTATTATTCTTCCAATTTCAGAGAAATATGAGGAATATGCGAAAAAAGTATTATCTTTGCTCGCTCAATTGGATTTAAGAGGTAGTATTGATGATAGAAACGAAAAGACTGGTAAGAAAATTCGTGATGCAGAAATGGCAAAAATACCTTTTATGCTGATAGTTGGAGAAAAAGAAGAGGCAGATGGCACTGTATCGGTTCGCCGTCATAAGGAAGGTGATTTAGGAACAATGTCAATTGAGGCTTTTGCAGAAAAAGTAAATGAATTAGTAAAAGAAGAATTAAAATAAAAATAGTATAAATTAAACAATAGGAGGAACGCATCATAGCAACACCACAACAATTTACAAAAGGTAGAGGACCACAAAAAAAAGAAGAACAACATAGGATTAATGAAAGAATAGACGCTCCTATGGTTAGAGTGGTCGGAGAAAATATCGAAACCGGTATTTATAGTATTAAAGAAGCCCTTAGCATGGCAGACGAAATGGGATTGGACTTGGTAGAAATATCTCCAAATGCTAACCCACCAGTTTGTAAGTTGGTAGATTATCAAAAATTGCTTTACGAACAAAAAAAGAAACAAAAGGAAATAAAAGCAAAATCTGCCAAGATAGTTGTAAAAGAAATCCGTTTAGGACCTCAAACCGATGAACACGATTTCAATTTTAAACTAAAACATGCTATTAAATTCCTTCAAGAAGGAAATAAAGTTAAGGTAGATGTGTTTTTCAGAGGAAGAACAATTGTGTATAAAGAACAAGGTGAAACACAGTTGTTGAAGTTTGCAGAAGCATTGTTTGATTATGGAAAACCAGAAATGATGCCGAAGTTAGAGGGTAAGAGAATGATAATGATAATTGCCCCTAAGAAATAGTTTTTAATAGAGAAAATAACAATAAAGAATATAGAATCGAATTTATAAACAATTTAAAAAGGACGTAAGATGCCAAAAATGAAAACCAAATCTGCTGCTAAAAAGAGATTTTCAGTAACAGGTTCAGGAAGAATCAAGAGAAAGCACGCGTATCACAGCCATATTCTAACTAAAAAATCTGTTAAGAGAAAAAGAATATTGGCAAGTACTTCTGTACTAAGTGGTGCTGACGAGCCAAGAATAAGAGAAATGATTTAATTAAAGGAGTTATTAACCATTGTATTTAGCTAAACAAGTGTCTTAAAATAAAAAAAAGAAAGAAAAGACCGCTAATACGAAAAAAAATTAAAAGTTATGCCAAGAGCAGTCAATGCAGTAGCGTCGAGAGCACGCAGAAAAAAAATCCTTAACCGTACCAAAGGTTATTGGGGAAGAGGTAAAAACGTATGGACCGTAGCAAAAAATAAATGGGAAAAAGGTCAAACATACGCTTACCGTGATAGAAAAAATAAGAAAAGAGAATTTAGAGCTTTGTGGATTAACCGTATCAATGCAGCTTGTCGTATGAACGATATATCTTACTCTGTATTTATAGGATTATTACACAAAAATAACATAGAGCTTAACCGCAAAGTGTTAGCAGACTTAGCCCTAAATAATCCTGAGGCTTTCAAAGCAGTAGTAAATCAAGTAAAGAAGTAGAATTAGTAAAATCGCATAAAGGAGGAATAAAATGGGTAAACCAGAGTTAATGAAATATGTGGATAGCTTAACAGAAATTAAGCAATATCCTGAGTTCAAAGCAGGAGATACTATCTCAGTATCTTATAAAATTAAAGAAGGAAACAAAGAACGTATTCAAACTTTCCAAGGTGTGGTTTTACAACGTTCAGGAAGCGGTACAACAGAAACTTTCACTGTTAGAAAAATATCAAGTGGAGTAGGAGTAGAAAGAATATTCCCTATAACATCTCCATTTATAGATTCTATCGTTGTGAATAAACGTGGAGTTGTTCGCCGTGCAAGAATCTTCTATTTGAGAGGACTAACAGGAAAGAAAGCCAGAATCAAAGAAAAGAGATTCTAAGAAAAAAGAAAATAAAACATTCTTATTGTTATTTAAAAGAAGAGAGTGCAATTTGCATTCTCTTTTTTATTAGAAAATAATGAATATTTGAAAAAATATTTATAAATTTGCACTAAGACTAATTTTAATCATATAATTACTAATTAAAATGAAAAAGAGTTTATTTTTTATCTGTATTTTATTGAATGCTAGTGTGATTTTTGCACAAGAACAATTTAGAATAGATGGCTTAATTTATGAAGTAATAGGAGAAAATAAAGTAAAAATTGTTCAATGTATTAAAGATTATCCAGAAATAGAAGTACCAGAAATGGTTACAAACAACAATGAAGTTACTTATCAAGTTACTTCAATTGGTACAAAAGCTTTTTATGGTTTAACTAAGCTACAAACACTTTTTATTCCAAATAGCGTAAGAGAAATAGGCAATTATTGTTTTGAAAGTTGTAGTGCATTAAACTCAGTTATCCTTTCTGATAATTTAAGATTTATAAGCAGTGGAATGTTTAAGAATTGCACAGCTTTAATCAATGTAAATCTACCCGATAGCCTTGTTTCAATAAGACATGGAGCCTTTTCAGGTTGTAAAAACCTAACTTCAATCCAACTTCCAGAAGGAATGAAAGAAATAGAAGATTACGCTTTTGCATATTGTGCTAATCTACAATCAGTAAACATACCAAAATCAATAACTTTTATAGGAGATTACGCCTTTTTTGATAGCAAAGTAAAACTTGATCCAATAATAGATGAAGAAATATTAGAAGAAGACGAAGAACAAGGCATATTAAAAGATAATTACTACTTAGTTAATAACAATATTTACCTAAACAAAAACAATAGATTCGTAACAAATACCAATATTCCATTAGTATGGTTGATGCCAGAGCATAAATCAGTATTTGGAGCAGGATTTTTATCATTTATCTTACCAGGTTTTGGACAATTATACGCAACAAATTGGGATAAAGGTTGGGAATATGCCGCTTGGACAATAGCAGCTTATCCTACAATAATGATTGGAGCAGAATTAATAAAGAATGGTAAATATACCGAATCAACAAAAGAAATGTGTACTTATGTTCAAGTCATAACAACTTGCATACATTTTATTGTTGGTGTAGCCTCAGCAATAGATGCAGTGGAATTAGCAAAGAAAGTAAACATACAAAATGGTTATATGTCATTTAATATTAATGAAAAGTTCTCATTAGGCATAAGACCAGATGTTTCTTACAATAACTTCCTTAATCCAACAACTAATTCAGGCGTAATAACAACAGGATTAGGACTTTCTCTAAGTTTTTAAAAGGATTATTTAAGAAATTCTTTTATTACAAACGTATTTCCTCCAAAGGTGCAGAAGTTATTCTCATCATACTTAACCTCGCAATTTGTTCTTCCTTTTCTTGAAATATTTTTGTTGCGAATTGCTATTGAGCGAATCTGTGGTTTTAAATTCAAATTATTTACTCTGTTGAGAGTAGATATTATGAAATTAGAAAAATTCTTTCCAGCCTTTATTTGATTCATAACATCATCATTTCCGTGTTTTAGTTCAATGAGTAATATATATAGTTGATTGTTGTTTGTACAAAATAAGATGTAATCACACATAGAATGAGCACCTTTAATTTTATTTAAAAAAGGGAAAATATCTTTTTTGTCAAACGAATATGAAGAAAAAACTACACCTTTATCCTCAATAGGTATAGACATGAACATGTCTTTTTGTTCTTCTTTTAATATTTTTTCCCCATTTTTAAAACTTTGAACAAGAAGACTATCCAATAAAGATAAAATATTATTCATCATATTTCACAGAGTAATAAAGTCGTTCTGAAATATCGTTTTGTTTATCAATTACCGAATCCATTGCATCGATATTAAAACCTGTTTCAGTTACAGGAACTTGTTCAATAGTGATTTTACTATCGTTTGAATTTTTGAATTTGAAACTATAAACACCTAAATCTTCTTGATTGATATATTCATCTGCTTTATAGTCAAATTCTTTTGCATTCTTCATTACAGAAGTTTTGTCTTTTCTTGAAAGAATTAAAAGATTGTTTAATTCTCTTACAATATAGTCGCTGTGAGTACTTATTAATAAACGGAAACCCTTGTTCGCCAAACGAGCAAAAATTCTAGTTAATATAATTTGATTTGCAGGGTGAAGATTGATTTCTGGCTCATCTATTATTATCAAATCGTTGTCCTCTGCTCTATGTTTCAAGTAAACAACTAAGCTTGATAAAGTTTTAATGATAGAAGCTGTCATTTGAATAGGTAACATTGTTGAAGGAGAATTATTAGGAATAAATAAAATTTCTCCATCATTAGAAATGTTTACCTTTCCTAAAAGCAATTCTCTTTCCAACTCTTCCGCAAAATCATAAAACTTACTTTTATTCTTTTTTATTTCAACTAAATCATCAGCAACTCTTAATTCATCACTTATAGATAAAGGGTATCTTTTTAAATCTAATAAAGATTCAATTTTTCTTATGTCTTTTTCTTTATCCTTAAACAATAGCATAGTATCAAATCTATCTTGTTTACGAATAGAAAGTTGTTTGCTAAAAGTATTTATAGAATTTCGTTCAACAGGAAACATAACTACATCTTTAATAGGATAAAAAGCAAGAATGGATTCAATAGAAGATTTGATATAACCTCTAATCAATCCTAATCTTAAAGGAGTAGTAGAAGTATTTTCATTTAAAGATATTGTTATCTGAGTTTCTCCTTTAAGCTTTGTTAAACTAAATTCTATACTAAAAATCTTAATGTTAGTAGTAAATTCAGTAGATATTATTCTTGATTTAAATTCTTTTTCCGTTTCAGTGTTTTCAATTTTAAACTTAGGAAATAATTTTTTAGAATCGTCTTCTCCAATACCAAAAAAATCAGATAGCGAATTTTTAGTTCTTGCAAACATAGATTGTTTAAAATCAAAAATAGATTGGAAATCAATATTGATAGTAACTCTACTATTTTCAATTAATTTATCTACAATCTCATTATCATCATCAAATCTTAACCTGTTTTTTAACAACCCATAAATTACGTAAGCTAAGTAAGTTTTACCTGTGCCGTTTTGACCACAAAAAAGACTGATTTTTTTAGATAAATCTATGGTTCCTTCACTAATAATGCCAAGATTAGATATTTTTATTTTCATTTTGAAAGTGTTTTCAAGTTATAAGTGTGCAAATATACAAAATTTTCAATTTATTCCTTTTCTTTTTTGTTTTTTCTTTGAAATATTTCAGGGATTGAGCCGAATTGTTTGCGATAGAATAGTCCGACTCCTTGTGTGAATGGAGCAATGTTATATTTTGTAAAATCGTTTGCATTAGAGCGATTGAAGACTCTTACTCTAAACGCATCTGTCATTTTATATTCCACGTATGCATCTCCAATTATTGCATTAGTTTCTTGATTAGCTGTTGAGATATTATCGCCTGTA
>JAEIGA010019959.1_pt1 | contig 10214 bp, 5 predicted proteins | sample 9270691 | NCBI WGS metagenome assembly JAEIGA01 (sample SAMN17057246, study PRJNA624740) | gut metagenome | biome: biome; isolation source: fecal sample | host: Bos grunniens | place: China: Xizang | collected 2019
AAACACCTATGTCGATCGTCTTCCAGATCACATCTCTCCGATTGATGGACGCGTTCACACCACCTTCCATCAAACGCTCACAGATACTGGACGCCTCTCCTCATCGGAACCCAATTTGCAAAATATTCCGGTGCGTACAGAGCGTGGCCAACGTATTCGCGCGGCATTTGTTGCCCGAAATGAAGACTGGGTGCTTCTTTCTGCAGACTACTCACAGGTCGAACTTCGCCTTATGGCCGCAATGAGTGGCGACAAACAGATGGTCGAAGCCTTCGCAAAGGGGGCGGACATCCATGCACAAACGGCATCTGCCGTTTACAATGTGCCGCTGGAAGAGGTCACCCCCCAACAACGTGCTCGCTGTAAGATGGTCAACTTCGGCATTCTCTACGGCATCTCAGCATTCGGACTCGCCGAACGCCTTCGCATTCCTCGCAAAGAAGCGCAACAACTCATTGAAGCCGTTCTTGGTCACTTCCCCTCTGTAAAAGAATACATGCAGACCTTAATTGAAACGGCGCGTACAAAGGGTTATGCCGAGACACGTTTCGGGCGCCGCCGCGCATTGCCAGACTTGACCTCACGCAATGGCGCTGTTCGTGCCGCAGCAGAACGTATCGCCCTCAACATGCCAATTCAAGGGACGGCTGCAGACATCATCAAGTTTGCGATGGTGAAGATTCAGAAAGAATTAAATGCCCGTCACCTTCGTACGCAGATGATTTTACAAATTCACGACGAACTCCTCTTTGATGTCCCCAAGGAAGAAGTTGAAATCGTGACACCACTGATTAAAGAAATCATGGAAACGGTTATTCCCCTGCCCGTCGCCTTACCCGTGGCGATTTCTTCAGCCAGCGATTGGTTGGCAGCACACTAAAACCCAGCGGAACATGAAACATTTAGGTGACATTCTCCCCAAATTCAAAACCCTTCTTGCGGGGATTCTTCCACGCAAGGAGCATGCGTTTGCAACGGGGGATTTACCTATTCCAGTTTCGGTCCTCACCGCAATTGCGCTAAATGATGCGCGCAGATTGCTCATTTTACCGACGCCAGACTTAGCTGAGCAGGCCGTTGCAGATGCATCAATCATCGCACCCGACCTCCAACTTCTCACGTTGACACCCGCAGATGATGAGCAAGCCCTCGTAACAGGTGAACGCATCGCCCAAGTGCGTGCCATCTTGAAGCAGGATGCTCCCTGCCTCATTATCACCTCCATTCACGCATTACTGCAACCCATTCCAGACCCCTCCAAGTTAGACGAGGCGACCTTAACGCTATCCCTCGGAGAAAGCGTTGCGTTTGAAAAGCTGGCTAAACGTTTAACAGACGCTGGCTATCGTCGGGAGGAACTCGTTGTCGAACCCCTCACCTTCGCAATCCATGGTGGCATTCTTGATCTCTGGGCCGCAGGCGACGCTACACCGGTTCGATTTGAGTTTTTTGGAGATGACATTGAGAGTTGCCGGCGCTTTGATCCTGCGACGCAATGTTCCACTGGGAAAGAGGCCTCCGTCACCATCGCCCCTGCTCCCAACACCAAATTTAAGACGACACAACTCCTCCCCAAACTCCTTGACTGTGCGATCTGTATTCATGACACGCCAGCCATTGAAGCAACCTTACAGCAACTTCCCCCCATCTCGTCTCGAAAAGACAACCTCGCCTTTTTCAATCAGCACCTCACCAAAGCACAATCCTACATCTGTCGTACAGGTGAACCGCTCTATCCCAATATTCCAGCGATTGCCCTTGCGGCGACGTCCATTAATGGTGTTCAAGAGATCGCCGGCAAGGGTGGCACGCATCATCCAGACTTCTATGCGCGAATTCGCAAAGAAATGCTCGTTGATTTGGATACACGTGCCAGAAAACGCGAGAAAATCTTTATTTGTGTTGATACCGCAGCAGCCCACGAACTGCTTTCGCATGAACTGCCGCCCGAAACACCGATTACCCTCTTTAATGCCTCCCTTTCAGAGGGATTTACCCTCAAAAATCTCAATCTAACCGTTGTTTCTCAGCGTGACCTCTATCCCACGCAACGCACCTGGCGAAAGATTCGTAAGACGCATCAAGCGGTTACTGGCCAACGTTTAGAGTACTCCTTTGATGTCGAGCCAGGCGAATTCGTTGTTCACTTGGCGCATGGTATCGGACGCTTCACCGGCCTTACCGAAATCATTCTCAATGGTAAACGCACAGAAGTCTTCTCTTTAGAGTATGCTGATGGTGCAAAGTTACACGTCCCTACCGCACATGCGCACCTTCTCTCACGCTATATCGGCCCCGACGCCCATAAGGTTCGGCTCCACTCGCTTGACGGAAAACGTTGGTCAAAAGAACGCGAAGCCGCGCAACGTGGCATTGAAGATCTTGCCGCTGGTTTACTGGAAACACAAGCACGACGTAGAGTAATTCCAGGTTTTGCCTTTGACCTCTCCGATCCTTGGCTCGCAGAATTTGAAGCGATGTTCCCTTGGCAAGAAACCCCAGACCAAGCACGAGCCATTGACGAAATCAAAAAAGACATGGCGGCACCTGTTGCGATGGACCGACTCCTCTGTGGAGATGCGGGTTACGGAAAAACTGAAGTCGCCATGCGAGCAGCCTTTATCGCAGTCACCAATCACAAACAAGTGGCACTCCTTGCGCCTACAACCGTTCTTGCAGAACAGCACTATGCCACCTTCTGTGACCGCATGGCCCATTTTCCTATTCGTATTGAAGTGCTCTCGCGTTTCCGTTCGCTGGCACAACGACGCCAAGTTCGCGAAGCGGCAGAACGAGGTGAAGTGGACATCTTAATCGGCACGCATGCCTTGCTCTCTGAGAATGTCAACTTCAAAGACCTTGGTCTACTCATTATTGACGAAGAGCAACGCTTTGGTGTGGCTCATAAAGAACGTCTCAAGCGCCTTCGTGCCCTTGTTGATGTCTTGACCATGAGTGCCACTCCCATTCCACGCACGCTCTATCTCTCCCTCACAGGGGCACGCGATCTCTCCCTTATCCAGACGCCTCCACTCAATCGTGTCGCGGTTGAAACCATTATTCAACGGGATACAGATGATTTACTCATCGCCGCCATTCACAAAGAGTTAGCACGTGGTGGTCAAGTCTTCTACCTCTACAACCGCGTTCACACCATTGGTCATATCTACTCCAGGCTCAAATCCCTTCTTCCTGAAGCACGGATATTGGTTGGGCATGGTCAAATGCCAGCACGAGAATTGGCGGAAACCATGCAACAATTCGAGCGAGGCGAGGCAGATATTCTTCTCTCTACCACCATTATTGAAAGTGGTATTGACATCCCACGCGCCAACACCATCCTGATTGATCGCGCAGATCGCTTTGGTTTAGCCGACCTCTACCAACTCCGTGGACGCGTGGGACGCTCTTCAGTTAAAGGCTTTGCTTACCTTTTATTGCCGCCAGATGGCTATGTTGATAGCGATGGACGCAAACGCTTGCAAGCCCTTCGCCGTCACAGTGGCCTTGGTGCAGGTTATGCGATTGCCATGCGCGACTTGGAAATTCGTGGATCGGGCAATTTACTCGGCGCAGCGCAAAGCGGACACATCGCCGCCATCGGCTTTGGGCTCTATTGTCAGTTGCTTCGTCGTACGGTTGCCAGACTGAAAGGTGAACGGATTCCCAATCTGGTTGATGTTGAAATCGCCTTTGACTTCTTAGACGCTTCGCCAGGTTCCGAAGGTGACAATGCGGCGGCAATCCCCTATGACTACGTGGAAGACGATGCGCAACGCATGAATGTCTATCGACGCATCGCTGAAGCCATCAACGAAAGCGAGCTCAAAACCCTAAAGGCTGAACTTGCTGACCGTTATGGTCCCTTGCCTCAAGCCGCCCAACGCGCCTTTAAACTGGCCTCCCTTCGCATGCTCGCCGCTGAAAAATCGCTTGCAAAGGTAGAAGTTACAGAAGATTTTCTCTTCTGTTATGCCAAGCTCAACCATGCGCCAGTGCGGAATTACACCCACCTTTCGCTTCCCATTGAAGACCCCGACCGTCGCCTTAGCCGGCTTCGTAAAATCATCAATTCAATCTAAAGCCCACTTCAAGTCCTAAGTGTACGGGTAAAACATAAGATAAGCGGCGAGAAATCTCGCCGCTTTCTTCATGGAATATTACGTTACCTTGATGCTTTCATGAGAGACAAAAGGGTTAGTCTATCTTCTCAATTTTTCGTTGCGCAGGGATATACTTCCGCGAAATGAAGGAGGAACGCATGGCAATTTCTTTTAAATCATTTGCCGTAAGGGGGACACGTTTAAATTTAGGATTGTGATAATAGATCGTTGCGGCAGGAAAAGATGTACCAAAATCCGCATTGGCACACTGCATTTTACCCTCTCGGTCAAAGGTAAACATCTGATAGACCCAGTGATTATGATCACTCTTTTCAAAATACTGAAAGAAATTCGAATGCCTAAAGTAAATCTTTCCATTCACTTGCACAAGGTCAGAGAGAGCAATGTCATACCCCTCAACAACGGTCTCCATGCGGCCATTCGCTCCGCCAGAGACAATGAAATGTGCCATATAGCCTTGCGCGGCTAAACCACATCCCATCCAAGGCAAAATGAAGACGTAGTCATCAATCTCATCACCATTTAAATCAATTCGACCACCCGCACAGTATTCCGCATGATGTTCGTAACTGGCAAAATCAGTATCCAACAAACTCAAGAATGCAGCCATTGTCTCTTCAGAAAAGGTCTGAATCTTAACAGGTGCCGCTTTCAATTGAGGTGCCCAAGGCGCCATCCAAGCAAACCCCGCCTGCGCCCAACCTAAGCCGATTAAAAGCAAGCCATAACGCATCGCTTTTTGAGCATCTACCAGTTGCGAAATCACTTCTCTAAACATCTTATCTAACCTCCTGTCCGCCGCTTACAAAGCTGAACTTGCAATTCACTCTTACGCCAATCAGTTTATCATACTTTATCTATCGCCAACCATAATTTCAGTATTCAAATCTATTTCCCCTCTCTTCACCCCCTCATCTCATAAAAACGCTTGCGTCTTTTAATTTGAAAAAAGGATGTATTTTTGCTATTTTAATAGGTATGAAACAGTTACTATTTGCCGTTGCGGTATTGCTCCCTGTTTTTGCGCTGGCTCAGGGAAAGGATTTAGGCGCCTATAAACAACCTATCCCCATCACAGACAACGGGGATTTGCGTTGGCTTGATGCAGCTCTCTACAGCTCTGGTTTCATCTTCAACGATGATGTTCGTGAAGCCTATTTTGACCACTGCCTCAATCTCATCACCCCCCATTTGAAGTTTAGCGAAAAGACTTGGGAATGGTTGAATGAACATCCGGCGGTTTTAAATGCAACCTTTGCCTTGGAATATCCGCCCAATCCCAATGTGGTGCACAACTTTGTCAAACTGGCAAAGTTAGTCGGCCCAGTCTATGCAGAGAAATACCAACAATTACTCATTGCCTTTGCCGTCAAATATCGTGGCGAACGCCTCTTGGATAGCTCCCTCTCTGCAGACCGTTACGGCGTGATTTCAAGCCGTAACTTCACTTGGGACCCCAAGCGTAAGGCAGAACTGGAACAAGACGTCTCCCGTCGTCAGGGTTGGTCCATCAACCATGATGTACCGCTCTTAAGCGATGCCTCTCTGGCCCGTGACTCTAATGGCAACATCTACAAAGATGAACGCACCAAGCAACGTTGGGTGCAACAACTCCATAGTCAATTTGACCTCGGCAATGATAATGACGCTAAGCACACGGTCAATTGGCTTAAGAAGAATGCCAAGACGAAAATCTATGAAATCATGAGCCTTTCGTCTCACGACTTTTACAACAAAACAGGCATTAAACTTTCGAATGGACGCGAACCGAAACAATTGCCATGGGATAAGATTGCCCATGTGGCAGAGCGTTATCCGCCCCGCATGAGTGGTCCAATTATTGACAATCTCTGCCTTCGCATTATGCGTTATGAAGAAAAGGGCGCAGAACGTTCCTCTCTCTTCCCCTTGTCAAAGGCCCCTTGGCCGCTCTTGCTCCTCTTAACCCAACAAGATCCCTTAGATGAATCGACCTACTGGTGGAATTACTACAAGGGTAAAGGGGACGTTCCTGGTTATGCCACCTACTCTTTTGACTACACGAAGCCAGAGATTCGTTATGCAGATGGTCCGTGGCATCCTGATGCGACGCCACGCATTTTGACAGATGGCGGTGTTTGCGGTCGCCTTTCAACCATGGCAGAATTTGCGCAACGCTCCATCGGCACCCCTGCTCAAGGCATGGGACAACCGGGTCACCGCGCATTTATGACCTATTCCTATCGTAACGGAAAGTACTACACCGACATGCATCACTCGGTGGATACCATTGCGGTATCTACTGTGGGTTGGGAACTTCCGCCTATCTACGGACCTGTAACCGATGCCAAAACAAAGTTGACAGGCTTCCAGCCGATGACTGGTGCGAACTCGGACAACTATTTGCGCAATAACATTCGTTGGCACATTGGTCTCTGTGAAGCGATGAATGTCGGCTTGGAATCGTGGGAAGACTCCCGCATGGCGCTCCATATTCTCGACATGTACACCGCCGCATCCGAAGATTGGAAAAATGCTTCTGTGGCGCAACAAGAGGCCCTTTTGCGCTCTGCGATGTTGAAGAATGTTGCAAACACCGATGTCATTTTCCGACTTGCCGCTGCACGTAAGGGAAATGCCTCTAAGATTCTCGACCTTTTGCAAGGTTTTGCCAACTACTTTGTGAGCGTAACCGATGGGTGCACAGGCGACAAGTCGATGGCACGTAATACCAACTTCGGTAACACGCAAGCAGGCGCAGACCTCACGGCTTTACTCCGTAATAATTTCACAACTTCTGGCAGTCGCAATACGAAAAAGGTCAAAAACGAATGGGCCTTATTCATCCGCAATGCCGTTTTCATCGGTGCATTCACCAATATTCCTGACGAAGGCGACCCTAAGTATGCCCACAGTCGAATTGAATGGGTGCGCGATAAAAATGCGTATGCAAAAGCAGTAGCAGAAGAATTGAAGTATCAAAAACGCCTGAAGGATTCCCCCTTCCTTGCAGAAATCCAGCAATTGAATGATAAATATGAGAAAGTTCGTCTCGCTGGTGAACGCGATGATAAGCGTAATGTAAAGGAAGAAAGACAGCGTCGTCAGGCAGAAGAAAACTCATGGTAAGCACAAAGCTAAGCCTTTGCGCTTACCGATACTAAATCATTATGTAAAGACGCTAAAGCCGTTTTTCTGAAAGTTTTAACCATATGTTTTTTCTCCGTAAAAAGAATAAGCCTATCATTATTCCTCGTTCAGACCACACCCTTTCGCGACGCGATATTGACCCAGACGCACTCAAAGTACTCTATCGTTTAGCCTCCCTTAATCATGCTGCCTACCTTGTGGGCGGCAGCGTGCGTGATTTATTACTGGGCAGAAAGCCAAAGGACTTTGACGTTGGTACCGATGCGCGTCCCCGCGAAATTAAGAGTATCTTTAAGAATTGCTTTCTGGTTGGCAAGCGTTTTCGTTTGGCGCACATTGTCTTTGGCAAAAAGGTGATTGAAACTGCCACCTTCCGTAAGGCCCCTGCTCAAGATGCTGTGCAAGATGAGCACGGTCTTTATCAGTATGAAGACAATACTTTTGGTACGCCACAAGAAGATGCACTCCGCCGCGACTTCACGGTCAATGGCCTCTTCTACGACATTAAGACCTTCTCCATCATTGACTATGTCGGTGGCTTAAAAGACTTAAAGTCCAAAACGATTCGTTCCATTGGTGACCCCAGCATTCGTTTTCGTGAAGACCCGGTGCGCATGATGCGAGCGGTTCGCTTTGCAGCAAAACTTGGGTTTGACATTTGCTCTGCTGACATCAAGGCAATCCGCAAGTACGCAGGAGATTTAGGCAACGCCTCCCTCTCGCGCCTCTGCGAAGAAATCCAGCGTCTCTTTGTCCATCAAGCAACCGAGCGTTCCCTTCGTTTGGCCTATGAATACGGCTTGCTGGCAGTCCTCTTGCCGAGCTTGCATCAGTGGTTAAGCGAAAAACCTGAAAATTGCGAAGCCGTTTGGCAGGCGCTTCATGCATTAGACCAAACGGCAGCCAAGCAAGATGTCTCCAATGCCGTTGCTTTTGCGATGCTCTTCTACCCGATGGTCACCGAAACCGTTGAGCAACTGCGTGCAAAGACACCTACCGGAAAACGCTTCAACGTCTTCCATGCACGTCGTTTGGCGGCCGAAAAGGTCTTAACACCTATTGTCAAACACTACCGTTTTCCACGTGCCTTGTGGATGACTGCGATTGACATCCTGGAGTTGACCGATCGTTTAACACGAAAGCCCGACCCCGCCTCAGCGCGTGACATCCGCTTTATTAATCACGGCATCTTCCCTGAAATTCTGCAAGGTGCCGAAGTCTTTAAAACACTTTTCCCCACGCGCCCTTGGCAAATTGAAGTTTGGCAAGCACTCTACCAGAAGGCTGGCCCTATCGCACGTCAAAAACGCGACGAGGACTTCGTTCCTCCAGCCAATCCGCATACGCGAAAAGCACGTCGCCGTCACACGAAAAGACGTCGTAAAAACCATGCTCCCAATGCACAACAGCAACCCACCCCATCGGCTTAAGTGGCACACGCCATCGTAACAGACTTTTACAAGTACACATTATGAAACTCTACCTCGTTCGTCATGGCGCTTATCGTTCTGAGTACACCTCAGCACTTGGGCCAGGACTCTCGCCACGTGGCGAAGAGCAAGCTCGTGTAGCGGGCGCATTTCTCCGAAAACAAAAAGCCGCTCCAGAGGTGCTCATCACCAGTGGTTATCTCCGCGCCCAAGAGACCGCCTCCGAGATTCTGAAACAGTTGAACATCACGTTAGATCCCATTGAATCTCATGACTTTTCTCCTGGGGGTGATCCTGAAACGATGCGTGCCGTCATCGAATCCCTGGAGGCAAAAGAGGTCTTAGTCGTAGGCCACATGAACTCTATTGGCGAACTCGCCCATGCGCTTAATTTCCAAGCGCCCCCTTATTTCGACACTTGCACCGTGATGGCCTTTGAAAAGCAAGGCTCATCTTGGAAATTCCTTTGGTTTAATGATTGCGGAAGGACCGTATTATGACAGAAAAACGTGAAACACTCGCCACCAGTCTTGGCTTTCTTTTAGTCTCTGCTGGATGTGCCGTTGGATTAGGAAACGTCTGGCGATTCCCCTACATTGTTGGCAAAAATGGTGGTGCACTCTTTGTATTGCTCTACGTTGTTTTCTTGCTCATCTTTGGCTTACCGATGTTGACCGCAGAATTTGCTGTCGGCCGTGCATCGCAGCGCTCGGTGATTGGTTCGTATGATGTCTTAACCCCCAATCCTGGCGTCTATCGTTGGATTGCGAAATTGCAACTTGCGGCCAACTGGTTACTCATGATGTTCTATGCCACTGTGGCGGGTTGGATGCTTGCTTATCCTACGTCATTAATCAGTGGTTCATGGGATTTGAGCGAACCGGGCAAACACTTCGGCGCCTTTGTTTCTGATCCCTCAATGCAAATCTTCTGGACAATTATCGTCTTGGTGATTGGCTTTGGTGTTTGTGCTCTTGGCCTCAAGAAAGGCGTTGAAAGCGTCACCAAGAAAATGATGGTCACGCTCTTCTTATTGCTCATTGGCCTTTGTTGCTATGTCATCACCTTGCCTGGTGCTGAAAATGGCATCTCTTTCTACCTTAAGCCATCGCTTGAAATTCTTCAAACGCGTAGCCTTTCGCAGGTCATCTTCGAAGCATTGGGCCAAAGCTTCTTTACGCTTTCATTGGGTATTGGCTCAATGTCCATCTTTGGCAGTTACACCTCACGCAAGTATACGCTCGCAGGCGAATCTGCGAAGATTATTGCCATTGACACCTTTGTGGCTATGATGGCAGGTATGATTATCTTCCCGGCTTGCTTTGCGTTTGGCGTCAATCCGGGTCAAGGTCCCTCCCTCATCTTTGTCACGTTGCCTGAAGTCTTTGCGCAAATGCCCGCAGGTAAATGGATTGGCTCTGCCTTCTTCATCTTCTTAGCATTGGCTGCTTTGACCACGGTCATTGCAGTGGTGGAAAACATCATCGCTATGACAATGGAAGTCTGGAAGACCTCCCGCACAAAGGCTATT
>JAEIGA010019960.1_pt1 | contig 10214 bp, 17 predicted proteins | sample 9270691 | NCBI WGS metagenome assembly JAEIGA01 (sample SAMN17057246, study PRJNA624740) | gut metagenome | biome: biome; isolation source: fecal sample | host: Bos grunniens | place: China: Xizang | collected 2019
GAGAACAAGAAAACTTTTCAAAACGCTTTATCCAGAGCAAGACAAAGAGAAAGAGGCGATTATTGAATGAACTATGTTTGTATTTTGTTAAGCTGTTGTTCGATATTCTGCTGCATAATGGCTGTGTTTGTGAACGCAGGAATATTGCCGGCGATGAATGTCGAAGATCTGACAATTTTGGTATTGTTTGTCATAGCACTGTTGTTAGTGTATATGGCAGTCAATACAACCGGAGAGGACAAGGATGAAACTGAAAACCAAGATTGAAGATCGCGCAATACAGATGCAATCAGATCTCGCAGCTCAAGCGCAGATGAAATACATCAGCTGGCTAATGAAAGAGGAAGAATGCGATTACGAGATGGCAATGGCCATAGTCCAGGGCAATACAGATCCATTGGAACCGGAATATATGCTGGGTTTCAAGCTCGCTGATCCGGTGCTGCAGATCGCATTGTTCAAGCAGCTCTCAAAAAAGGCCAGGATGCAGGCGGCGCAGAATTTCGCTGCCACTCTTTCCGAACAAGAAGAAATCATATTTTGGACAGAGGTCTTTAATCCAGAAAATGCCAAGCAATTCAAAAAGGCATACAAGGCAGAAAAGAAAAAGAAAAACGTCAAAATTGATGATGAATTTTGATCGTTCACCCTACCTTGAACGTTGAAAAACAAGCAAATTAAGTTTACATTCGGGGTCCCCAGGGGGAGAGAGTGGCAAAAAGTGATCAGCTTTGCGGAGGTGATGCAACTAATCCACTCTTTCCCCGAATACCAACATTTTCAACATTGTTAATGCCTTATTTAAATATGGCGCAATTGTAGGTAAATGTTCACTCACTACTACCTTTATACGAGATCTACCGCCTACTTGTGCATCGCAGAGGGTATGGTTAAGGGCAATCTACTTAAAGGGGGTTCTTAGGGGGGGATGCTTGATCATTTTCGTTTTAGAGAGTGTGAGAGTGTACAAGAGAGAGTGAGAGAGAGTTGTTAAATACTGATACTCTGATGCTATGGTTGCGGAGGTGATGTTATGGCGAAACTGCCAGCATCTATATTGAAGCAACTATCAGCGAAAGCTAAGGACAGCACAGAGAAAATAAAGAGCCTGGGAGAGCCTACCGGCGATACCCAGGTTCTTATGAAAGCGAATGCAAAGACCGGTTTCTATTACCTGCTTTACAACGATGCGATAAGATCATTCCTGATCGCCGGTTACAGCGAGAACGCAGCCGAGAAACACATCAAGGCCTGGAAGGAATACGACTTGGCTGATGTATGGTATCTTGACAAGTACAAGATAATCGGGTTCAATTCCTCCGAGATCGAGAGGGCGATGCTATGAGCAGCACCTGCCGCCGCACAATCTACTACTGCGAATGTGCATGGAATAAGTGCACATTGCGCAGCTACAAGGAGCCGAGGAAATGCACCTGCGAGCAAAATAACCCTGCATGCGTATGGATCCCGCGCAAGACCAGCCCAGGACAGAAGGCCTTGGATAGGGGGTTGTTCTGATGCCGGAGGAATGCGAGAACTGCCCACACAAGGGCAATTGCGATATGCAATGCTGGAACGCTTACAACGTCTATTGGGTGCCGGAGTCTGATGATGATGAATCATGATGGAGATCTTAAGGTGCTCGGACTGGCGTTAAAGCTCGTTCTTTCCCAGTACGATGCAGAGATCGGATTGATCAAGGATCCTAAGCACCGTACAGAGCTGATTCAAGAATTTGATAAGGCCCAGCATTACATGGTCAAGATGACCAAGTGCCTCGATGATATGAACTGCTGGTTCACCGCCTTCGGAGTTGATGGCAATGCCAACAAACAATGACGATTGTGAACTGGAAGAGTGCTGGTGCATTGATTGCGATTGGAATGCAGGCGGCGTGTGCACGAACTCTGGAGATCCTTACATCACGTTAGGCGAGGACTGCCCATATAGGGGGGAAACTGTAAATGCCAAAAACACGTGAGCTTGTTAGATCCTACATTTCAGATCTGAATGTGGGCGATGAATTCAGCATCGATGACATTATGGCCTGGTTCAAGGCAACATGGCCGAGATACACGCCGAGCAGCAACGGCATTGGCTGCTTTATGCGGGGATTCGGAAATGTCCTGATCATCAAAACTGGTGTTTACAAGGTGATCGCATGACAACACTATACGATCATGCATGGACAAGCGACAAGAAAATGAAACCTTGTCCATTCTGCGGAAAAAGGAACACTTTTTGTTCTCTCACTTGTACCGGCAGGTTATTTTGTGATGATCATAAACCTGCATGGGATGCAGAGGTAATATGTCATTTCTGCGGAGCAAGAGTGCACGCCTATGATTCTGATAAAGATCGGGCAGCTGCTAAAGCTCGTGCAAAATGGGAAACAAGAGCAGGTGATGATCAATGAGATCCGTATGCTGCGCAGATTGCCGCTATGCGTTCTTTGAAAGGATCTACATCAACGATAAGGATTGGAGGGATGAATGTTACTGCACAGCCGGAACAGTACTTATTGGAATTACGGATCCTAATGAGCCGCATAATTGCGGGGATTATTGGCCTTGTCCGTAAATTGATACATTTTGTATCAAAATCCCGCCTTAAACCCTAAAAATGGAGGCCTTAAGCCTCCGATTTTCTCTTATTTCGGCATATCTCATTAATCGCACGGAAACGGCCTTTTACGGCCATTTGCCTTTCAAACGATTAACGATACGCCTAAAGCCGAGATATTGCGAAATAGGGCAGAATCCGTCAAGGTTTTTTTCGGGTTGGAAAATAAGTTAAGAGGTTTGGCGGAGGAATGAGTTTTTAGGCTCATTCTCTCCTGATCATGTACAGTCCGAGCACTCCGAGCAGTACCGCGATGATGATCATGATCGGGATCACGTTAAGAATCGCGCTCATTCCATCGGTGAGATGCTGCGCCTTCTCCGCCGTGACCTCATACGGCACTATGACCTGGTTATAGGTCACAGGGTAATCAGTATCGCTGATCGTGGCGGTAAGCGTGATCTTATCGAATGAATACAGATCGAGATGAGAATCTACGACCGAATATACGCCGGTAATATCCGACAGGACTGGGCCTGTTGTTTGATAGACACTCCCAGTCCAACCGTCCTCTATGTTACCTTCAATAACAAATGAGAAGGTGCCGTTAGTGCCTAATGCGGTTCTTCCGATACCGACAACCTCGCTATCTTCGTTCAGATATGCTTTTACGGTTGGTTTCTTCATCACATATCCGCCGGTATCATCTGATACGAAGAATAGATAATCTGTATACGTTCCTGTTCTGGCAGTTTGACCGGTTACAGTAGCGGTTATTGTCCCTCCGCTTATTGATATTGTCATATCTGTCCCAGCTGCCGTTGATGCTGTCAGATTTCCGTTCACATCATTATACAATAATGCGCCAGTAGTCTCTGATGTTGAAGAATACCTAAGCAGGAACGTAGCAGTACCGCAGGCAGTCAGTACAAATTCAGCGCCAGGCGCACCTATAGGGAGTTCTATATCGGTACTGCCTACAGTGATCTGATGCGGTTTTGTATGATCCCAAAACGCGGTGATCTCCGCTGTAGTGTCGTATTTCTTCATGTGAACCCAGCCTTCATTTTTGAAGGTGTCATTCGTTGCAGTCGCATCATCCAAGACCGGTATCAATACACTTGCAAGCACTATGATAGAGATTGCAGCCGCAATGATACCGGCTACCAGTTTCTTTGTTTCCATTTCTCATTCCTCCTTTTCATATCATGATAAAGAATAATACTGCAGCTCCGCCGCAAGCGATCGCCAGCGCGAACAATGCGGATTTAGCTTTTCTGAATGCGATACCAAGCGCAATGAATGATCCGAGAGCTGCAAGCAATCCGATCATTAGGAAATTCTGATCTATGCCATCCCATGCGAATTGACCTGGTGTCCATTCAGTATGATTGTATGAATTTTGAACCATCGAGATCGTGGTCACATTCGCCGACCATTTACCATTGAAATTGATCGCTGATGGAGTTGGGGTATTTGATACGGTGGTGCCATTTATTTTATTGTCATAACCGCCTAATGGATTAGGTGATGATGAAAGCGTCATTTTATTTACGGATACTTTATGCGTTCCCAGGGTGATATTTCCGCTTTTATCTACAGTGTATGTATTGCCGCCGAAATCAATGGATCCTCCGAATATCCTTACGTCAGATATTGTTGTGGATGGATTAGTCCTAAAATCGTAAGGCAGGTATTGCTGGTTCTCGATAACCTTGTATCTGAAAGCCTGGAATACTGCAGCATCCATGCGGATCGTGGGCGTTCTTTCTGTTGCATTTCTTAGCTTGAAATAATGAAGATTATTATCATCAGGCAACATGATCTCCGAGTAATCAAATTCATATTTCAGATAATAATCAGCAGCTCCGATCAAAGAAGGCCAAGATCCAATATATCTGAACTCTACATGACGATCGAACTTTTTGTATGGATCAGGATAGTTAGGATCGTCTGATGGGTTAGCCTGATCTGAATACTGAACGAACATCTGATATGTATTATTGTTTGAATTTTCATCGTAGTATAGATCTTGAGATTCATTTGTGATCATATCAGTAACCGACCAATACGGCTTATCGAGTGTCAATTTCATTAAAAGGAATCTGTCCATTATAATGACTGAATAAGCTGATGTTGTAGTGATCGAATTAAGGTCTATCGTCATCAACATGCTATATGTGTAATCCGGTAGTTCTACAGTCCAACCAGTATAGCCCAACGAGGTAGGCTCGTATCCAAAATTATCGAAATGATAACCTGCGGCCATATTGACATAACTATTAGCTCCGTTTATGTATCCAAGCGAATAATCAACGGCTACTCCGTCAGGGATATTAGTTAGCCTAAAGATTATTTGTTCAAAAGTAGCATTCAAGAAACTAAATGATCCGCTGCCATAAGTTGCTGATGATGTGGTGTATAGATAGACAAATCTTTCTGAATAAATATCATAGTACATTTGAACAACATGATCAATGGTTCTTTGTAATGCACCATTGAAATAAACATCTGCACTAACATAAGAATTGATTGAATGCGGCATATCAATCTTAATGAAATATCTGCCCACATCTGCCAATGATTGCGTTCCGCCAGTCCAATTTGCTATTTTGCCATTTGTTAGAGGTAATGCACCTTTAATGCTTGATGTTTGTTCAAAATAAGGCCAAATTGGTTGGGTGTTAAAGAACTGTGAATTGATCCTATATGTATCGGCATTAGCCCAAGTGTAAGATATTCCATTGTTCAATAATTTTGTAGCATTCAATGCTGGCTCATCTGTTTCTGGCTTGTATTCCGTGACAGTAGTTTCACTAAGATTCATAGCATAGCCGAGGAGTATAGGGCAAGCAACGATAGCGACCAGAGCAATTACAGCAACTTTTGAAACCATCATATCACCTTAGAATATCTTGAATATACCACCGACCAAGCGCATTGTGATAAATAACATTCCCAATGTCATAGGCAAACCTACGAGCAGCCACATGATAAGCTCAAACCAGGAATCGTTGAACGGATTTTCAGATTTGAATGTGTAGATGTTGATGAATGTATCAAGCATTGATCCTGCAGTAACGCTGAAAGCGTTTGAATTATCCACATCGAAGAAATTACCTGCGGATGCACTACTAATGGCCATTGACCATGATCCAGCATCCCATGCCTCTTGCAATGATTCATATCCATTATAGACCGTAGGATCAAATTGTATTGTAAGATTGAGATGCGTACCTTCGAAATTAAAATCAAACACTTGAGCATACCCAGCAGTTGTTCTGAATGCGGCTACTATCTCATTAGCTGATATAGTTCCTATTTTGATCTGATTTTGATTATAGGATCCATAGACCTCTAATGCTCCGGATAACCCAGTATCTGTAGGGATCTGATACCATACTATAGATAAACGGCCATCTTTAGCAGAAGATTCGCTGGTGAACGGTAAAACAGGATCAAAGACATATCTGTATCCGGTATAATTCCAGTTGTTAGCGCTGCCTGATTCTACCTCATAACCATAATCTTCATCTATATGTCCAATACCGGTAGTATCAGATAGCCATCTTATCCAGTCAGGATTAAAAAATTGTTCACCGGTAAATACTGATTTGCTCCACCAGGCAACATCAACCCTATAACTGTAATCATACGGTTCGCCAACGGTCAATAATTGATTGCTCTTTTGATAAGGGCTTAACTTGATACCAGCAACCTCGCCCAAGTACGGATAATTATCTATCTTTTCACCGAATAACCAGCCTACACTCTGGCCGTTATCATCCTCAATATGATCCTTAATCTCTGAATCGGGAATGGATCCAGGTGTAAATGGTGTATAAACACCGTTCAGCACCCAGGGGTTATCATTTACAAGTTGGCCACCGGAGAACTCCACAAGTTGTGAACGATACGTATTGATCGTTTCATAATCATAATCTGATGTACCATCAAGATACAATGACGCTATGCAGGTACTCATAACTGACATAGCAATACAGAATATGGCTATTTGGACTAATGTACGTTCTCCGCTGCCATCTGCCATGATCAATCAACAACCTTTTTGAACTCTGCAGCTACGATCACCGATGAAACCAAGACGATGACAATAGTAATCGTTTCATTCAGTATTCCATAGGCTGTGAAGAATATAGCAATCGGAATCAATGGCACAACGGTATATACCGGCGGCGCACGCATAGCCAGACATATTACGGCACAGACAGCCCAAAATGCCAACATCAATGCGAGGCCCGCAAGTGTTGATGATCCTGCGAATATGTTGTTCGCGATCAGATCTATCATATTCTGAAATGTGAAATCCATATTATGCGGCCTCCTTCTTTATGAACATGAACTGCCCGAATGCCAGTACGAAGATCAGGAGCATTGGCAGCATATCCTCGGTCTGCTGAAAGATCTTTAAGCCGCAGATCAGCCAACCGATTGATGAGATGAAAATGAAGGGCAGACTTTTCATTAGGTAGGCCAGGATTGATAGGCCCAAGCACACAATGCAAGCGATAATCAGCGCATCAGTTATCATAGTCTGCCAAGTAAAGAGTTTAGGAGTTTCAATGCTGGAATGCCGCTGGTATTATTCAGCTCCGCCAGCGCCGGAGGGTTCCGCCGGTCTGATCAACCAGAGCTTATGCCCTGGATGAAATCAGCTTGACTGCGACCATGAGGACACCGACAATTGTCAGAATGACAACTGCTCCGAGAATGGCCGAGTACTCTGCGAGTGCTCCACCTTCTCCGGTGTACTCTGCGATCGTAGGCGCAAGGATGGAGGCGATTACAATAACGCTCGTCGATCTGGGCCTCTCTCCCTGAATCTCTAACGGTGATTGCAATCACAGCTCCAACGATGGTTGCCATGTTCGCCATAGGTTTTTCCCTCCTTTTATTCAATTCTTTTTGTTCGTGTAACCATTAACTGCTATGATCACGAGTCCGAGAATACAGAACAGAACGGTTACGCCAACCAGACTGGCCCAGGTTGCACCATCGGTGAAATCCGCTACGCCGCCGGTCTCATGGGTAAGAGTATCCATAACATCCTGGGCGATCGGTGCAAGCAACGAGCCAATCATTACCAGACCAATCGCCACAGCTATGACGGTTGTAACAGTTCCATTGATTGACAAGGCCATAATGAAACAATGTTTCTACAATATTTATATCTAATTGCAACAATATTGCAGTATTAATTTAATTAGATACCTCGGCTCGGTGGGTAGGAAATGACGAAATACTTGGTTAGGCTGCAAACAGACCGTATAAAGTGGTTTAAAGTAAAGAAGGCGGAGAGGCTGATGCTGTCATTGCACAACCGCCTATATTGGAATGAAGATAGATATTACACGAAAGACAAACACAGCTCCGACGCAATCAGGATCACGCCGATTGATTCAAACCAGGTCGGCATGGTTACGACATCGCTGATCAATCCCGATGATATTCGTGCAACGATCATGAGCAAGGAGATCTCCGGACAGAAAAAGAAAAGCTGGCTCAATATGGATGCAAGCAAATTATGGCAATACCTGGTTATTGCGATCATTGCCGGAACTGTCCTTTATACAATTCTGATCAACGGAGGCCTCTGATGAACGTAGAATATGATTATCTCAATGGCAAATTTTTCAAGGATCTCTTTTTGAATATCAAGTATAGAGTATTCAAAAAGATGGTTCTTTGTATCGACATAATCGGCGAACATTCCAACGTACAGAACAAGGATTACTATGATCGCCGTGAATATTGGACGGACACGCCTAAAAGGATCCTTCACGAAAATGGCTACCGGATCTGCGAAGGAATACACGACAACCTCGCCTGGTTCGGTGTACCGGTGATGATGAAGATCTACAATTTCAAAATCCCCGAATGCACAGATCCTAATTTCAGCCAGGATACACCCAGCACTCTCAATGACAGAATGAACAACAATCTCATGAATAAGTTTGCGAAATCGTTGGCAAGAGCTGCAGCCATTGCAGGGATGGACATTCAAAAGATGATCCTGATCGCAGCTGTAGGTATCGGTGCAATTGTCGGAATGAAAATGTTTGGAGTGTTCTAATTGCGAAAAACTGGAAATACGCAATTAAGGTGATACGATGGTAGAAATTCAGCAATCAAGAGATGTTTGCATAGACATTCTAAGGACGGATAGCGGCAGAGGCCTCCGCCTTATGAGCAATCTGAAAACGGCAGATCAGATTCTGAAGGTAATGGATGGGTATCTTTGTTCATACCTACATTCAGCTTTCGGTGTCGGGGAAACTGACGAGCTGCTTTTATGTTCGGTCGGTTTCAATGCCAGAGGCAGGCAGGGTATAGAGGAGATCGGTAAAGCTCCGGAATATAACATGTCCGGTTGGCAAACAAGGGATGTTGAATTATAATGGCAACTAAATTCAAATGTTTGTTTTGCGGCGAATCATTTGATCTGGATAAAATATCACGGCCGCTGCCACCAAAAGGTATATTGGATTTCGTATGGGTTCCGGATAGCTGCCCATCATGCCATAGATATGATCCAAAATTCAAAAAAGAATGGTATATCACAAATCAAATGATGAGATCAGACTATTATCAAAAAATGATAATTTCTCGTGCCATTAGGTATTGCAGGGTTGGGAAAAATGGCAAGGATTAGGATAGAAGGGATTGGCGATGAACGCCGCACTCGGATCGGGGATTGCAAGGTTGTCGATGCGCAGCTCAAGATGTACAGATCCGGAAAATTCTTTGTTCAATATCTTTACGAGGATCTGCTGCAAAAGCTCGCCGAGGATATGCACCGGAACGTAAGAGCTGATTACGATAATGTCGTGATGATAGAAGGCGGCGAAGGATCCGGTAAGAGCAATTTGGCCTGGGATGTGATCGAATCTTATAGCCCAGGATTCGACATATCCCAGACCTATGTCTATAATATGCAGGGTATCAGAGAGAGGTTTGCAGCTCAAGACTACGGCGGCGGTATCTTTTGGATGGATGAAACCAGCCAGATAGCCAGCAACCGCAACTGGCAATCCGAGGATAACAAGGATATGGTTTCAATATTGGAGGTCTGCAGGAGCAAGCATTTCTCATTGATCGGGTGCATTCCCTCGATCAGCAGAGCTGACATCTATCTAAGGGAGTACAGAATGAGATACCTGCTACGCTGCAGGCCAATGAAATTCGAGAGTACCGGATATAGGCCGAGGGGAATATTCGAGCTGCTGAAAAGGAACAATGAATCACAGCAAATGGAGCATGTAGGTTATGGCTTGTATGATCCAATGCCGGAAAGCTCCAAAGAGATCTACGAGCCGATAAAGGCAGATTTTCAAGAGAGATTTAGGCAGAAAATCGCCGAAGGCAAAGAAAAAGGCGGCAAATACAAGGAAAAATACCAAGATGTTCAGAATAAGAATACCGAGATCATGGCAAAGCTCCACGATCGCGGATTGATCAGCGATGATGATCTCATGGATCTATTCGGTTATGAGAACAAGAAAACTTTTCAAAACGCTTTATCCAGAGCAAGACAAAGAGAAAGAGGCGATTATTGAATGAACTATGTTTGTATTTTGTTAAGCTGTTGTTCGATATTCTGCTGCATAATGGCTGTGTTTGTGAACGCAGGA
>JAEIGA010019961.1_pt1 | contig 10213 bp, 5 predicted proteins | sample 9270691 | NCBI WGS metagenome assembly JAEIGA01 (sample SAMN17057246, study PRJNA624740) | gut metagenome | biome: biome; isolation source: fecal sample | host: Bos grunniens | place: China: Xizang | collected 2019
CATTTCTTCAGTAAAACCTATTGCTGATATTGGAATAGTAGCATCGTAAAGAGTTATATCTCCATTCCTTGAGGTAACGAGTTTTACTGCCCCATTTACCTTTTCAGCATCAAAACCAACTGGGACTATCCACGTTTTTGTTAATGGCTTACCATCCTCCGTGCGGGCAAGACCAAACTCGAAATTGCCACTTTGGCCAGGAGCTTCCAATATAAATTGTAACCCATCGTTCATATAAAGTTTTTCAGCAGCCACTCTTTGAGAATGAATATCATCTCTCACCTCAAATCGTATTCTTAAGTCATCACCATTTCGCCCAATCCAAATTCTTGCAGAAAGATCTTTCGGCCCCTTCCATGTTCTTGCTACGGTATCTGGATTTGCCGCATAAAGCTGCCTTACTTTCCAAACTTGGTCCAATACGAAATCTGGCATCCGCCCTTCTCTTTTTGCTTTTACTTTACGCGCATTTGTTTTAGGTGACGGGATATTTGCAAGATCATCTGAGTTTACTTCAAATATCGTTGCGTCCTCTAAAAGTATTGCAGAAGGATTTTTTCCAATTGGAAAAATATATCCACCATCTATTTTTTTAGCGGAATAAAAATTCCCCATAATATCTACGACTCTCGCGCTCTTAGCATCCGTTACAATTCTAATCGGGAATTCTGGTGAAGTGAAAAGATCCCATCCTGCCAACACAAAACAATTTTTCCCATTGCGATTTCCCTTTAAGGAATAAAAATGACGCCCCTTCTTCTCACATAAAATCGAATTGAATTTTAGCCCTGTAGCAATATGTGCAAGAGCTGAAAAAGCTGCATACCCCATGCGCGGATAATAGTCTGCCGTCAATAATCCGTAACCTTGTTCAGGATCAGATGGGCTCCATCCCGTTCCTTTGAGATTGTACCAGATGTAATCAGTTGAGCCATGCGCAAATGAAAAGAGTATTTTCATCCAGACATTTCTAGCTACAATATCTTCCGACCCATTAACGCTTGTAAGAGCAGTCTCATTAGCATACCATGGAACATCAATTCCAAGCGCTTTTCTCATAGGAAAGAACTTTGATAAGATATCAGCCTCAAATAAAGAGAACGGACTATGCATATGTACTGGATGTATATCGTAATATCCCTTTGCATCCTTAAGGATTGTTTCTTGATACCCTTTGCGCCGAACCTGCGCACTAGAAGAATCCGAAGAGGCAAAAGCACTTGGCAATACTTTAATTGATGAACACCCTCGTTTAATTCCTTCATATGCCTCTTTTTGATAATCGACATATTCTGATGCCGACATAGTATTTACGTCCCATAAATCAGCTTCATTTGACGTTTCAAGATAGTCAATATCAGAACCGAAATGACGCGCCAATTTTTCCGCGTATTCTCCCATCATTCCTGGCTTTGTTCTTGTACGAATCCACAACTTGTATGAATGCTGAACATTTGTAGGCGCCATCCATTTTGGATTTGGCCATATAGAAGAATTAAGCGAAAGTCCTCTTTCTTTAAGCATAGACATCAATTTATCTGCACCGCTAAAATCTGGTTCTTGGTCAGGACTTTTCCAACAATAATCAGCTGCAAATCCACTTGAACGCACAAGCTTTGCTCCACACGCATTAAGCGCATCAAGCGTGAGCGCCTTATGCCCTTGGGTAAAACGCGCAAAGTGATAGTTTATTCCCATTCGGAAGGTTCCAAACTCAAGACGAGGCGTTACCTCGTTTTTATTCAATACGGCAAATCTCGTTTCCTTAAAATCTGTAAATCCGGAGGATGATATTTTAGCGGCAACTCTCCAAACGCCTCGCGTGCGAACTGCACCGTCGGGGAGAGCCTTTCGTACATCAATAGGAATACGCAACGTCTCACCGCTTTTCACCTTGCCGAAAAAAGGTATACGTAATGTGTCGCCAAAATAATTTATCGCAACAATATGCCCAGCCCAATCAAGCGTTTGCTTTGACGAATTTAAAAGTGTAGCACAAGGAATTTTTTCTAGATAAGTTAAAATATGAAGAGGGCTTGAAGTATCTATATCAAGCCTAGCAGCAGAAGCAGGTGACTCTAAAGTCTTTGCTGTTATGGATAATATTTCAACTTCTAGGGGCGTCTTCGAAAAGCCTGGGGTGAAACTTATATTTTCAAATTGATAATATTCAGATGACGAAAGACCAAACTCAAATACCGACTCTTCCTTCCATGGAACTTTTCTTTCAACGTATTTGTTGGAATCGCGATGCTTGAGTTTAAGTGTAACATCGCCTTTAAATATTCCCTTCGATTTTACACTTATTGAAAAAGGCCCTCTAAATGGTTTTGGCCCAGGAAATGCATTGTATGAAATATAGTATGGCGATCTTTGCCAAGAAGCTTTAAGTATATTATTTGTGAGAACAGCTTTACCAGTAATATTCCACGGGGTTGTAAAACTATCAAACCCATCTTTCATTGTAAGAGCGCATTCACTACATTCAACATAATCCTTTCCATCTAACGGTTCAAATCCTTCAACCCAAACATCCCCTGATTTTTCGCATGGAAAACCTATCGATAGGATAACGACATCACCATCAAATTTTTTATTTACCTTTGGGCCCCACGTCACCCCAACTTTATTTTCTTCATTGAATTTATATGTGGCAACAACCATATCCCCAACTTGGGCAACCTCAGTTCCTGCAAATCGGAAAGTCTCTTTTTCCGAATCCATCAAACGAATTTCAGGCGCTGCCAACCCTAATGGACGTGAAGCACTTTGACGACAAATTAAGCGATACGTCTTATTAGTTCCTTCAAAAACTTTGTTCCTCCCCTTTACAATAAGATGACACGTGTCGCGATCGCGCTTTTTTGATGCGTCCATCGTTATGCGAATCGTATTATTCTCACGCGTAGAACGGCACCAGAAATCATCTGCCTTCTCTCCGGCGGGGACATAAATACCCCATGGCAACTCAATATACCCAAACAATGCTCCAAAGACAAGCATTGCCCCAACACAAATATTTTTTTTCATCTCTTTATCGAATAAGTAAAACCGTTCCGCCGCTTGCAGGACAATACATATATAACGTTTTTCCATCTTCGCCCAATACAAAGCGTGCCTTGATGTTTGAAGCGGAAGGACATACCGGCAAACGTTCGGCGTTCGTTTCGTTAAGCCCGTCCACATCAATGTACAAGGTGTTATTCCATCCCTTGAAGCAGCCTTGGTCGTAAACGAGAGGAATTACAAGAGGTTCGTACGAAGGCCATTTAAACCCTGAAATATCAAATTCAAACTCCGCGTTGCCACCCCAAACGCTTCTCGCGGACAAAACCTGTATCGGAGCCGAGGCATAACCGTTTTCAGGCAGCGCAAAACGCAGGCGTAACGGATCTTTTAACTTTCCCGGCAGATAACTACACCCAAATGCCGCCGAATACCACGGTTCCTCGTTTCCGAAACTCGATGCTGACGTGATGAGAAAACTTGGAGATTCCCCTTGAAATTCAATACGACAGTTAGGACAGTTTGTAAACGGAATTGCTTCGGACTTCGGCCCTGTATCCGTCCTGACAATTCCTTTTGCAAATCCCATATTGCAAAGGAATGTGCCGTTTGAAATCACAAAGATGTTATTTGAATACCCTTCGTTGAAAAGAATCGGAGACCTCCCGTTTTGACTTTCTCCCACCGTAGAAACATTTGTAGCTCCATTGCCGATATAAAATCTGCAATTGGAAGACAAAAACGAAACTCTACTTGTCACGGCACCGCCGGTAATTTCATAACTTGTATCAGAATCAAGCATCCTGACAGAATCAGTTTTCTCAAGAGCCAACTTTCCGCCGGACACTTTAAGCTTTGAACCCAAACCGCCCAAATATATTTCATCCGACACTTCGACGTCAGCCGTTGAAGTAACCTCAATCGTCGAATTCGTTCCGTACGATGTGATAATTCGCTTGATCTTCGAATCGCCTCCCGAGAACTTGACGGTATTGCCGATTCCTCCACCGGCATACTCCGTTCCGGTATAGAGATATCGATAAACATAAAGCTCACCGTCGGCCATCTCAAATGAATTCGTCTTGCCGGCAATCATCAGATTTTGAGTTTTAAAAACACTGTTCGGCCCATCCACCAACACTACGTTCTTTGTCGCGTTGCTAGCAAAATACAAACCCGAACACGTTGCATACGTCGATCCCTTAGGGAACGCTAATTCTACATTAGAGTTGTGGAATGTGAATTTGGTGTTTAAAGTCCATTGCGAAAGCGCAAAATACCATCCGTCTTGAGAATGAGACAATGTGCTGCAATAGATTTGCGCAGCCTTCAATGTACTGTTCGTAACGGCAAAGTTGGAATCCTCCATAGTCAACATCATATTTCTGCTCGCTCCGACCGAGTTGGTGGAAATATAAGAAGAATCACAAAGAATAAAATTGGAGTTCTTCCCTTTTATCTCAAATTGAGGAGTCGTCGATTCATAATATTCTCCTCCGTTGATTATTTTCAGATAATTAGGTCCATAATTGTTGCCGTATTTAATAATCGACCAATTAGGGTCGTTATATCCGTCAATCGTCATCTTACCTCCGTCCACAATAATATTCGCCTGCCCTGAATTAGTGCCCGATGTTCTGTTGTTCGCTACCTTCTTTACAATAAATTCAGCATCTTTTGCGACTTTAATAGAAGTATTCCAGTTGTAACAGTAAAAATTCCCCTTTGGTATTGTATATACGCCATTTGTAAGAATTAATGACATTGAAGCCTCTACCCGAATATTGGTAATGTTATTGGCTCCACCCGAAAGAATAACCTTTGCTTTACGATTTACACTGTCATTGAGACGAATATCAGGCACATTAAAACTTCCACCGGCAAGATCAATCAACAACTCCGTTGAGGAAGGAGAATCTATCTTAAGGAAACCTGCCGTAAGAGAGCTGGTAAGCTTCAGCCCCGATGAAGGGATAAGACTATTTACAGTAATAGCCGCAGTAGCATCTGCACTAAGATTCCCCGACCAGTTGGCAGGATTAGACAAATCACCATCCTGCGCAACTCCAGTAAACTCGACTATTTGATCATTATACTTCGCCGCCGACAACGATGAGGCGTAAAATACTATAAAAGAAAGAATTGTAAAGATTAATTTAACGTTTACTGTTTTCATATGCATTCCTCTTTTGTGCAAGATTATAATACATTTTCCGCATTGGATTGTAAACCCCTTCGGTGGTGCACGATTTCCGCTTCATCGCGGCGTTTATTGTAGGTTTTAAGAGTCAACAACGAAATTTCAGGCATAATACCTAATCGGGTTGGAAATCCCGCCCATTGTCCAGTGCCTGAATTTACATAAAGGGTTAAGCCATGTTCACGATAGATACCGCGTACATGATTTTCGTTTGCTTTTGCAACGAAGTAATCCATACCCAAAATAGCCCCTCCATGCGTATGGCCTGAAAGTTGCAGATCAACTCCACAAGACGCATGGTACTTTAAATTTATTGGACGGTGAGCGAGTAAAATACGAAAAGCGTCTTTAGGAGTATTTTGAAATGCTACCGATGCATCGGAAATTCCACTTACAGGATCATTTATTCCACCAAGAACTATTTTCGAGCCATTTCGCTCTATAACGACAGACTGATTTTCCAGCATATGAATTCCGCACTTGAAAAACTCTTTACGCCAATCTTCATAAAAGGAATAATACTCGTGATTCCCGGTACACCCGAAAACACCATCCTTCGCACGAATCAATCCCAATGGCTTGAAATCATCAAGAATTTCGTCTACTCTCCCATCGATAAAATCGCCTGTTATAACTACAAGATCAGGATTTAAGGCATTAACCTTTTTAGCGATTCCTTCACTGCGCCAACGACGAGACGCATGGCTTACATGAATATCCGAAAGATGCACAATCCTATACCCGTCAAAAGATTTTGGCAAACCATCGAATTCAAGACTGCTCTCCTTTACATCGGGAAGACGCATTGCGTCATATACACCACGAATTGCCGTACCCCCAGAAACAGCAGCAATTCCACACTTGATAAATGACCGACGCGAAACGCCTTGAGAAAGTTCCTCTGCGCAATCAGTATTTTTCATTCGACGTATCAGAAAATATAGACATTCGCAAATAAGTGACAAAATCGAAACAACGCCTAAAATCAATACGAAATCATATAAAACCGACAAGCCCCAAATTATCCATACCGGTAAATCCGGCTGAAACATCTTCTCGCAAAAAATTAAAAACCACCAAAACTTCAATGCCCCTACAAATAAAATCGATGCCGCGCTTAACTTTACCCAACGCGGCATACTCACACGAAGGATAAATGAATAAAGCGCAAGTAGCCAACACAAAGGACCAAGAGAAAGAAAAACAATCTTAAACATTTCTATTAATAAAATAAAAGCGGGAGGCTCGACAAATACAACCATCCCGCTTTTGTGATGCGCCTTTCAGGCACAACTTTTAGCCAATCATACCACCGTTGACGGAAATGATCTGACCGGTAATATAGTTTGCATCATCGCTTGCAAGGAAGGATGTGCACTTAGCAATGTCTTCAGCCGTTCCGAAGCGCTTGAGCGGGATAGAATCCATGTAGGACTTCTTAACGTCGTCAGGAAGAACATCAGTCATCTTTGACTGGATAAAGCCAGGAGCGATTGCATTGCAACGGATGTTGCGTGAACCGAGTTCCTTTGCAGTCGTCTTCGTAAGAGCGATTACGCCGCCCTTGGAAGCGGTGTAGTTTGCCTGACCTGCATTACCCATAATACCGACGACAGAAGCGAGATTGATAATCGTACCACCGCAAGCAACGCCTTCAGCATTCTTATTCTTCATCATCGGACGAGAAACCGCACGCGTGAAGAGGAACGTACCCTTGAGGTTCACGTTGATAACTGCATCCCAATCTTCATCAGACATACGCATCAAAAGACCGTCTTTCGTGATACCTGCATTGTTGACCATAATATCAACGCGGCCGAGCGTATCAATTACAGACTTGACACAAGCATCAACCTGTGCAGAATCTGCAACGTTAACGCCGATTGCGAGAGCCTTGCGACCTTCTGCTTCAACAAGGCCCTTGGTTTCTTCAAGCCATTCAGCATTGAGGTCGCAAATAGCGACATCTGCGCCGTCCTTAGCGAGCTGAAGAGCAATCTTCTGACCGATACCACGTGCTGCGCCAGTTACAATGGCGACTTTTCCGTCTAATTTACCCATTTTCTAGAACCTTTCTTTTGAAAACAATTTAATTAAAGAGCTGCAACTGTAGACTCAAGCGTTGCAACATCAGAAACATTCATACAGACAAACGCCTTGTCGATACGACGAATGAGACCCGAAAGAACATTGCCCGGACCAAACTCAACAAAACGCGAACCGCCCATTTCACGAGCCGTTTCAATATCGCCTGCCCAGTTGGTCGTCTCCGTCACCTGACGAAGCATAACCGCCTTGATTTCCGCCGGATCGTTTGAATGAATCTTGCCCGTTACATTTGAAAGAACAGGAATCTTCGGGGCATTGAAAGTAATACCATCGAGAATCGGAGCGAGCTTTTCACGTGCCGGAGCCATAAACTGAGAGTGGAACCCACCAGCCGTAGCAAGAACACTTGCGCGAACTCCAAGAGCCTTTGCTTCCGCTTCAGCCGCAGCAATAGCATCCTTTGAACCAGAAAGAACAACCTGCGCAGAAGAATTAATATTCGCCTTTGTGCAACCCGTCTTTTCACAAATCTGATCAAGCTGCTCAGGAGTTGCACGCATAACAGCAATCATGCCGCTAGGAGTAGCTACACATGCTTCCTGCATAAAACGACCACGAGCTTCAAGAACCTTGAGAGTCGACTCAAAATCAAGAACTCCTGCCGCGCAAAGCGCAGACCATTCTCCAAGAGATAGACCGCCTGCCGCTGCAAACTCAGTCGGACGCTTCTTCTGAAGAGAAACCCATGCCGCATAGCTAACCGTAAAGATAGCAGGCTGGCAAATGTTAGATTTCATAAGCTCTTCAGCCGGACCTTCAAAACAATATTTAGCAAGGTCAAACCCGAGAACGGAATTCGCCGTCTCAAAAAGCTTCATAATTTCAGGATCTTCTGCAAAATCCTTACCCATTCCGGGAACTTGAGCGCCTTGACCGGCAAATACGCAAATGTCTGCCATAATTTATCCTTTTTTTGGTTAAAACAGTACTAATATGATACCCAACCTTCGCTTCAAAATCAAGCAGATTGTTTTCAAAACAAGATTACCTAATCCGTTTTCTCATCATAACTGCCTAATTATTGCATTTATGTATCTTTTTTACAATTTCCTCTACGACACGATCAGGAACAAAGCACGATGCTAGCTTTTCAGCACACCTTCCCATTTCAGCCCACCTTGATCTCATTTGAATCATTTGCGTAAATGCATCACTCCACGCATCAGATGTGTTCCATCTTTCCACTGAAATCCCTGGTAAATCCTCGCCTTTGAACAAATCTTCCCATACCCCGACATCCACCGAAGAGATTAAAGGCTTTCGCGCCATAGCCCCCATAAGAAGCGCCGTTGAAAATTGCTCATTCCCATTATGTATATAAACATCCGCACGAGCGTATAATTTTGGGAGTTCAGTACTTAAAACGCCTTCGATTGTTTCAATATGCTCGTCGGCAAAACACGACGTATCCTTTCCGCAAAGAATTAACCGCCCAATGCCGCCATTTTTGCGGTATTTTTCGAACCCTTCCTTTACAACTTCCATTTTGCGAAACGAACGATTGTTAGCCACCATCAGAAAAACTGGCTCGTCGTTTTTCACAGTTTCACCACAGCGGGAAAATTGAGGAAGATAAAGTCCCGTCGCAATTTTCTTTTCGTCAATCTTATACCCTTTTACAAGATATCGCTTTGAAGCTAACCCTGGCACCCATAAAAATTCCGCATTTCGAAAAACAATACTCTTTATAAATTTGGAAACCCTGCCTCCAGTATCACGAATCGTATCAAGCGAAACAGAATAACTTCTCGCCAACATTAACCGGACAAGAATAGGTATCGTAAACCACCAAGGAGCATAACTTGGCCACATAACCATATCGTATTTGCGAGAAAATGAAAATTTGCGCATTAGCCGCCAAGCGACTTTCATTGCCGAAAAGAAATTAGGATTCAAAGTCTTTATATCAGCAGCTATCACGTTTTGTGTTTCGTTAGAAAACATTCCACAATGACCATAATCACAACTAAATACGTGTGAAAAATCCCATTCAAAATCATCCCGCGCCACAAGCTTTTTAAAAACGGGCTCATAATAAGGAGCTGAATGAATCAAGAAAACAGCCACTTTTTTCTTTTTTTCACTAGCCTTCATTTAACCAACTCCCGCCAAACATCTTTACTGAATCCCCTTGCGTTCCTGAAATGCGGACGTAACCACCCGATTTTATCGATAAGCCCGGCAAATGGACGCATCAGCACATAAAATAACCGCCTCCACGCGTAATCAATTTTATTGCGACACCCCCTATATCCTTGCCACGGAGACTTATTTTTAAAAAGTCTTTCGCATTCAATCCACCACAGTAATACAACATCACTCATCAGGCGATTCACCTTGTCTCGCTGCCACGGTAAATCAACGGCATAATGAATTAATTTCGGATTATTCAAAATCGTATGCCAAAAACTGAAGACTCCCCATTCCCTCGGTAATGCATCACTCTCATCCTTTGCCACATAACACATAACAGTCTGCTCGCATTGCGGAGGATTAGGATATTTTTCAAGAAATTCTTTACACTTCAAGGAGAATCGACTCTCCCTCATCTTCTTCAAATTCAACAACAGCAAACCGCAACAGTAACTTTTCTTAGCATCTAAAGTAAGGTTGTTCTCGCTCCACCATGGATACTTTACCGGATGAGCGACATCTATTATGCAATCAACACTTCCTTGCATTAATAAATTGTCATTCCTTAAATCATACAATTCTTCAGGAGCACAAAGCCATAAAGTATCAGCATCACACGATATAACCCAATCACAATCAGGGAAAAGTTCAGCAAAATCAATTCTTGACCACACTAATTCCGTACCATGCCAACGCTTGCGCCCTTTCCCATTCCATATCCTTACATCATACCCGATATCAGGAAAATGAGACTCATCCGTAACA
>JAEIGA010019962.1_pt1 | contig 10213 bp, 6 predicted proteins | sample 9270691 | NCBI WGS metagenome assembly JAEIGA01 (sample SAMN17057246, study PRJNA624740) | gut metagenome | biome: biome; isolation source: fecal sample | host: Bos grunniens | place: China: Xizang | collected 2019
AAATCAGAGCAGCAGCTGCGGCTTTAAAGCTGCTACCTTAAGAATTGCTATCTGAGTTTTGGCATCGCATATGTTCCCTGCCATAACCTCTTTATAAAGCTCGGAAAAGGGTACCCTTTCCACTAAAAGAAATTCATCCTCATCAAGACTTGCATCTCCAAAACGCAAATCCTCCGCCAAATATAGGTAAAGGCGCTCGTCGATTATTGCGGGTGTCGTATCGATTCTGCCAAGGAAGGTGAATTTGCCGGGCACCGCCCCGGTTTCCTCAAGCAGCTCACGCCTAGCGGCGTCCTCCTCAGGCTCACCCTTATAATTGAGCTTACCTGCAGGAATTTCAAAAAACACTCTGCCGTGAGGATATCTGTACTGCCGCTCCATAAGAACGCAGCCGTCATCCGTAAGAGGAATTACGCAAACTCCTCCCGGGTGAACGCAGAATTCTCTTTCCGCCTCGTCGCCGTTTGGTAAAATCACCTCGTCCTTTACCACCTTGAGTATTTTTCCGTCATATATCGTCAATCTTGAAACGCCGGTCTCTGTGAGATTTTCGTACATCTTAAATCAACGCTCCCTTCGGACTGGCGCAACGGTTGCGCCGCAAATACGCCATCTTGCCGCTCTCGCGGAGGGCACTTCTCCAGTGTAATTGATATTTTAACATTTTTAAATATATATGTCAAGAGAAAATAAAAACTTTAATCACCAAAAACGTCTTGAAATGTTCGCTCTTTTGTGTTACAATAAAGAAAAACTCTAAAGGATGGTTTATATTATGAAACTCAGCGTTCTTACAAACCTGTTCGCTAACCTCACCCTCGACGAAGCTCTTGCAAAATTTGAAAAGCTCGGAGTCGAGGCTGTTGAAATCGGCTGCGGCGGATATCCCGGCAACGCTCACTGCGACCCCAACGTTCTTCTGAACGACGAAAAAGCTCTTGCCGCTTGGCAGAATACCATTAAGTCGCACGGTATGGAGGTATGCGCTCTTTCCGTTCACGGAAACCCCGTTCACCCCGACAAGAAAATTGCGGAAAGCTATCACAACGATTTCGTAAATGCAGTTCTCCTCGCAGAGAAGATTGGCGTTGATACCGTTATCACCTTCTCGGGCTGCCCCGGCGGTTCTCCCGAGGATAAAACTCCCAACTGGGCTACCTGCGCATGGCCCGAGGATTTCCTCGCCGTTCTCGACTATCAGTGGAATGACGTTCTTATTCCTTACTGGAAAAAGACCGCAGAATTCGCAAAGAGCCACGGCGTTACCAAAATCGCATTTGAGATGCACCCCGGCTTCTGCGTTTACAACCCCGAAACCCTTCTTAAGCTCCGCGCGGCAGTAGGCGACGTTATCGGCGCAAACTTCGACCCCTCGCACCTTATCTGGCAGGGAATTGAGCCTGTTGCGGCTATCCGTGCTCTTAAGGGCGCAATCTATCACTTCCACGCAAAGGACACCAAGATTGACAAGTACAACACCGCAAAATTCGGTGTTCTCGATACCAAGCATTACAGCGACGAGGCAAATCGCTCTTGGATATTCCGCTCGGTAGGCTACGGCAACGGACTCGATTATTGGAGAGATATGATTTCAAATCTCCGCCTTGTCGGCTACGATAAGGTTATGTCCATCGAGCACGAGGACTCGCTTATGACACCCGAGGAAGGTCTTACCCACGCAGTTGAATTCCTTAAGGAGTCCATAATCAGAGAGCCCAAGCCCACCACCATGTCATGGGCATAAATTAAACAGTTGAGTTTTGCCCCGCAAAACTCGCTTGGCGCAGTATCGGCAGGAGTCAGCAGGCAATAAATGCGCCAAGTAAATGTCTTGGGCATAAGAAAACAGTTGAGTTTTGCCCCGCAAAACTCGTAAAAATCAAACAGATGCTTTCTGTAAGGCGCTCGCGAAGCTAACCGCGAGCGCTTTTTGTTTTTAATAGTAGAATTTATGAATTTTTGTTCGTCATTTTGCACAAAAATCGTCATTCTGCACAAAAGGATTATAATCTTTTTTTGTGCATTCTTCACGAACTTTTCTTTTTGTTACAAAATTGCTTGAAATTTTGAAAGCTATGTGTTAAAATGATTACAGTCGAACATTCCCACGGGGTGAGAATGTAATTTAAGACAGAACACAGGAGGAATACTATGGAAAAGTACGTAAACCCCGAGCTTGAAGTACTTGAAGCGGCGGCAGACGTTATTTCGTCATCGGCAGGCTACGACGAGAACGAAACCGGCGAAGACAAGTTCTACTCCGTTTAATTTGGGAAACGGTAAAAATCCCAAAAACAAAAACAATTTGAAAGGTAAAACAGAACAATGAAAAAGAGAATTCTCTCACTCGTTGTAACTCTCGTTTTGGCAGTTTCTGTTCTTCTCGGTGCGAGCCTCACGTCAAGTGCGGCAGACGGCGACGGACTTAAGAACAGCGCAATCAGCCTCGCTGAGAACGTTACACTCAAAATGGAGGTTGCTATCGCAGCTCCCACAAATGGCGCTTACGCCAAAATAACGCTTCCGAACGGTGACGTCACAACCAAGCGCGTTGCGGCAGCTCCCAAGTCGGGCGACAATTACGTATTCTTTGCAGAGGTTGCGGTTAAGGACCTCGCTGAAGAAGTTAGTATCGAAATCTGCGATGCAGGAGGAAATACTCTCGTAGCAGAAGCTACCACCTCGGCTCTTGCATACTGCGATAAGTATCTTGCCGACAATGCAACCGGTGAGTTTGCAGAACTCGTTAAAGCGCTTAAGGCTTACGCAAACGCGGCTGATTACTACTTTGACCTCGCAAATACCGCTGACACAGCAGCTACCCCCGATTTTACAGGCGTTGCCGATGCGGCGTTTGACCCCGCTAAGCTCCCCGAGGGTATCACTCACAGATCCGCTACTCTTCTTCTTGAGAGCGAAACCACAATTCGTCACTACTTCGAGCTTGATGAAGGCAAGACTGTTGGAGGCTATACCTTCTTTGTAGGTAACGATGAGGTTACCCCCAAGACCAAGACCTTGGCAGACGGTGTAGTTTACTATATCGACATCGCGGGACTTACCCCCAATATGCTTGACGAGGTTTATACCGTGAAAGTAACCGACGGCACGGATACCTATACCTGTGATTATAGCGCGCTTACATATGCAAAGAGGGTTTACGAAAACGCTAACAGTGACAACGACACCAAGAACCTCGCAGCGGCTATCCTTGCTTATAACTCTGCGGCTGGTAAGCTTAAGGGCACTATAACCTTTAACGAAAACGGCGGAAGCACCGTTGCTGATCAGACCTATGACTACGGTGTTGCGAAGCCTATCGTAGCTCCTACCGCTAAGGACGACGCTATCTTCCTTGGCTGGACAGATGCAACCGGTGAGATTGTTACTGTCGTTCCCGCAAACAAGACCGGCAATATAAACCTTACCGCTAAGTGGGCAGCCATCTCAGGCACCAAAACCATTTACGATGCGTCTACGAAGAGCGATGTTACCAGATCTTACTGTAACGATCACGGTGCAGATGCCAACAACGATGGAAAATGCGACAATTGCTACTACTGCGTAAATAACCCGAACTGCACTCTCGGTAACAAAAATGCAACCGCGGCGTGTACGACATGCGGACAGGCACATCTCAAAGATTCTGCAGGCTTCTCTGGTTTTGCAGGTATGAGAGCCGCTTCGGGCGACATGGGACATGGCTACGCAAAGAAGATTACCGTCAGCTCGGACAAAGAGGTTATGATGTTCGGTGTTTTCAATATTTTTGGGGTTAATCCTAACATTACAGGTCCGTCAGGGGAAACAATCTCAAGCGTCGCGGGGAAGATATTTGCCGTAACCGTTGAGGTAGGCTTACCCACCGAGCAGCAGTACTCTGCGGTTGAAGTTAACCCCTCTAAGGATCTCGGTGACAAAGACGGCGCGTTCTATTTCAGATTCAGAGATACTGATCAAGTCTTCCACGTGAAAGACGGAAAGGCTTATATTTCGGGCGATAGCTCCAAGAGCGTAACTCTTCCGAGAGGTGAGGTAACGAAGCTGACGATAGTCTTTGACTTTACGGGCGCGGAGTCCGGTGATAATCTTGCTGACTCTTACACTGTTGCGCTTTACGATGAGAACGGATCCCTCGTCAACAAAACAAACCCAACTCTTAACTATAATAATGGTGATATTTCCAATTATTCGACGGCCTACCTCTTCCAGCTTAGAACGTTATCGGACGGAAGATTCCTTCTTGGAGATGTAGACGTTTCCTTCTTGGAGATATAGACGTTATTTCCGCAAACTAACGCGGAGGACGGCGATAAGCTCGGAAATTACACCCTTGGCGTAGCGTATGAGCTTATACGTAGACGGTGTGCTTACAGGCGTATTCTATAACGAAAGAGTAAGCGCGCCCTACGAAAAGGAGAAAATCAAGGTGAAAGCTTTGGTTTTCTCTTTTTTTTGTTGAGTTTTTTTGTTCTGTCTCCGTTTTGCCGTGCTGATTGCTTAAGCTATCCCAATTTATGACTGTCATTTTGCACAAAAACGCTGGGCCTTTTTTGTGCAGTTTTCACAATTTTTTGTTTTTGCTTCGTTTTATTTTCTTTTTATCTTGAAAAAATGTAAACTATGTGCTATAATTTAAGGTAGGTCATTCCCACGGAGTGGAAGTGAAACTAAAAAAAGGATTTCAGGAGAAATGCAATGGAAAAGTACGTAAAAGCGGAGCTTGAAGTGCTTGAAGCGGCGGCAGAGGTTATTTCAACGTCTATAACCTATGACAAAAATGAAACGGAAGAAGATATGATAGATGAAATCTTCATAACCGTTTAATTCTAACAAAAAACAAATTATTGAAAGGTAAAAAACAATGAAAAGACGAATTTTCTCACTTCTCATAACACTCGTTGTGGCTGTATCCGTCGTTATAGGCGTAAGCCTTACCGCAAACGCGGCAGACGAACCTAAGGACGTAATTGTTAAATCCAGCATAAGTGTTGCAGAAAACGTTACGCTCATAATGGAGGTTGCCGTTGCAGAGCCTGCAGAAGATGCTGTAGCGACGATAAAGCTACCTGACGGCACGACTACAACAGTTCCACTCGCTGAAGCGGAAATGTCAAGCGGTAACTATTTATTCTTCGCAGAGGTTGCGATAAAGGACGTCGCCAATGACGTTACTATCACAATTCCAAAGAAAGACGGAAGCAATCTTGTGGTTACCACCACCGCTCTTGCATACTGCGATCAATATCTTGCTGATACCAAACAAACTGAATTTAACGGCCTCGTTGAAGCACTTAAGGCTTACGGAGATGCGGCTGACTACTACTTTGACGACAACAAGACCGCTGACAGCGCGCCTGTCGCTGACTTCTCGGGCGTAGCCGATGCACAAAAGGGCGGAACGCTTCCCGATGGCATCAAGCACCGCTCGGTTACTCTTTTTCTTGAAAGCGAAACCACTATCCGCCACTACTTCGAGCTTGCAGAGGGCAAGTATATCGAGAACTACACGTTCTTCGTAGACCTTGACAAGGACGATAAGTGCGACGTTGACGAAAAGCTCACCCCGCAGAAGAAGGTAAACGATAACGGAACGGTAGTTTATTACGTTGAAATTCAGAACCTTGCCCCCAATATGCTCGATACCGTTTACACAATAGGTGTTACAGGCAAAGCAGACGGAAATACATACACCTACGACTACGGTGCACTTACGTATGCTAAAAGATCCTACGCTAAAGGCGATAACGAAACCAAGAACCTCACTGCGGCTATCCTCAATTATAACAAAGCGGCAAGCGAGCTTAAGGGCACTATAACCTTTAATAACGGAAGCACTGTTACCGAGGGGGAATACGAGTACGGTGTTGCAAAGCCCATCGCAGCTCCCACTAAGGCCGGTGATGTCTTCCTCGGCTGGGAGGATGAAAACGGTAACGTAGTTACTACCATTCCCGCAAACAAGACCGGCGATATAAAGCTTACCGCTAAGTGGGCAGGCACCAAAACCCTTTACGATGCGTCTAAGCAGAAAGATGTTACCAGATCTTACTGTAACAATCACAGTGCAGCTACAGATACCAACAACGATGGAATATGCGACAATTGCAAATATTGCGTAGATAACGACTCGTGTACTCTCGGTAACGCCTCGGCAACCGCGGAGTGTACGAAATGCGGAAATGCACATCTCGAAAAAGAAGGCTTCTATTCTTTTGCAGGTCTGGGAACCTCTGCGAGCGACAAGGGACATGGCTACGCACAGAAGATTACCGACAGCTCGGGCAAAGAGGTTATGATGTTCGGTGTTTTCAACGATATTAAGAATAATGGTAACTTTGTAGGTGCGTCAGGGGAAACACTCTCAGGGCTCGCGGGAAAGATATTTGCCGTAACCGTTGAGGTAGGCTTACCCACCGAGGAGCAGTACTCTAAGGTTGAAGTTGCGCCCTCTAATGATCTCGGTGACCAGGTCGGTACGTTCAATTTCAGAATCAGCGGTTCAGGAGGTACTGATAACGTCTTTTCCGTCAGCGGCGGAAAGGCTTATATTTCGGGCGTTGACTCTAAGTACGTAACTCTTCCGAGAGGTGAGGTAACGAAACTGACGATAGTCTTTGACTTTACGGGCGCGATTGCCGGTGATGATGCTGCTGACTCTTACACTGTTGCGCTTTACGATGAGGATGGAACCCTCGTCAACAAAGCAAACCCAACTCTTAAGAATGGTGATATTTCCAAGTATTCGACGAGCTACCTCTTCCAGTTCAGAACAAGCTCAAAAGGAAGATTTCTTCTCGGTGATATCGACGTTATTTCCGCAAATCCGTTTGTGAATTACGTAATTAACGCGGAGGACGACGCAAACCTCTGCAATTACACCCCAGGCACCGCAACCAAGCTTCCTACTCCTACCAAGGACGGCTTCGAGTTTGCAGGCTGGTACGCAGACGAGGCTCTTACACAGCCCATCGACGAGGTTCCTGCAAATGCAGTTGGCGAATTTAAGGTTTACGCTAAGTGGGCAGGCACCAAAAACGTTTACGATGCGTCTAAGCAGAGCGATGTTACCAGATCTTACTGTTACAATCACAGTTTAGCTACAGATACCGACAACAATGGAAAATGCGACAATTGCTACTACTGCGTAAATAACCCGAACTGCACTCTCGGTAACACCTCGGCAACCGCGGCGTGTACGACATGCGGAAATGATCATCTCGGAGTAAGCATCAGTAATTTTGCAGGTCTGGGAAGCTCTAATACCGACAAGGGACATGGCTACGCAAAGAAGATTACCGACAGCTCGGGCAAAGAGGTTATGATGTTCGGTGTTTTCAAAGCTATTAAGAATAATGGAAACATTACAGGTGCGTCAAGCGAAACACTCTCAGGCATGGCGGGGAAGATATTTACCGTAACCGTTGAGGTAGGTGTGCCCACCGAGGAGCAGTACTCTAAGGTTGAAGATACCCCCTCTAAGCCTCTCGGTGACCAGGATGACACGTTCTATTTCAGATTCAGAGATACTGATGAAGTCTTCCACGTGAAAGACGGAAAGGCTTATATTTCGGGCGATAGCTCCAAGAGCGTAACTCTTCCGAGAGGTAAGGTAACGAAGCTGACGATAGTCTTTGACTTTACGGGCGCGAAGTCCGGTGATAATCTTGCTGACTCTTACACTGTTGCGCTTTACGATGAGAACGGATGCCTCGTCAACAAAACAAACCCAACTCTTAACTATATAAATGGTGATATTTCCAATTATTCGACGGCCTACCTCTTCCAGCTTAGAACGTACTCAAAAGAATCAACAGGAGCAAGATTCCTTCTTGGAGATATAGACGTTATTTCCGCAAATCCGTTTGCCAATTAAGTAAAGCTCGGTTTTGGCAATAAGGTTTCTGCGTTTAGAATATAACGAATAAATGCGGCGCGCTCCTCGGGGCGCGCCTTTTTGTACGCGATAAGCTGCGCAAAAGTTAATTTTCTTTATGTTCATTGCATTTTAACGTAATATATGGTATAATATACTTAAAAGACCTTCAAGGGATAACAAAGAAATTTAACGCTTAAGGATTTTTATGGAAAGCTGGAAGAAGAAAACAGTCGAGCTTATCTCGCGGCTGATTGTAGGGGAGAACAAGACGCCGTCTGTCGTTCCCTATACGCCGCAGAAAACCAAGCCGATTTACAAGGATAAAACTAAATATTTCAAGCGCACGCGCCCCGAGCGGTGCGGAGTTTCCTCTGCGCGCCTTTATTCTATGCTCTCGGAGCTTGAAGGCGAGCGCCGCGCAAACGTGCATAACCTTTTGGTTATATGCCGCGGAAGAGTAGTGCTTGAATGCTCGCACCCGGGATATTCAACCCTTATGCCGCATCTTTCTCATTCGCTCTCAAAGACTGTCACGGGGCTCGCTGTCGGTATTCTTATAGACGACGGAGTAATATCTCTTTCCGACACCGTCATGAGCTTTTTCCCCGAATACACACCGCAGGATAAGCGCTTTTCAAAAATGACGGTTGAGCACCTTCTTCGTATGTCAAGCGGTGTTAGCTTCGCGGAGCTTGGCTGTGCGACGAGCGAGGACTGGCTCGCTTCCTTCTTTGAGTCGGAGCTTAAATATACACCGGGCGAAGGGTTTTCATATAACAGTATGAATTCTTACGTTTTAAGCGCGATTTTGCAAAGAAAGGTTGGCAAAACTCTCGAAAAATTCGTCTACGAGCGCCTTTTTGCACCCCTTGGAATAGAGAATTATTTTTGGGAAAGCTCGCCTGCCGGAATAACCAAGGGCGGTTGGGGACTTTATCTTTCCTGCGAGAGCTGGGCGAAAATCGCGCTTATGACGGCAAACGGCGGAGTGTTTGAGGGCAAGCGTATAGTTTCCGAAAGCTGGCTCTTTTCGGCTATGAGCACTAAAAGCCTCTCCGACGGCACCATGGGCGACTACGACTACGGCTATCACGTATGGGTTGGAAGAGAGGGCGGAGAATACCTCTTTAACGGAATGTTCGGGCAAAACGTTTGGGTTTGCCCTAAAAACGATATCATCGTAGTGCTTAATTCGGGGAACAACGAGCTTTTTCAGCGCTCTGCGGCGCTTTCTATAATCAGAAAGTACCTTTCGGGCAACCTTAACGACTCGGGAAACGCGAACTTCTATATGGCGCTTCTCGACAAAAAGCGTCACTTCTTCAAGTCGCGCCACTGGATAAGACCGAAAAAGCGCGAGGGACTTCTTTGCAGGCTGGGAATAATCCGCGACAGAACAGTCGCGGACGAGTGGCACTATATAGCGGGAAGCTATCGCTTGGCGGACAACAACGCGAGCATTCTCCCTCTTTTCGTAAGAATGATGCAAAACAATCTTTCGGGATATATCGAGCGCTTTTCTGTTAAGGTAAGCGAGCTTGGCGAGCTTACCGTGAGCTTTACCGAGCGCGGTAGGGTATACGAAATTCCCGTAGGACTTTACGGCTTCAAGACGACCGAGCTTGATTTCGACGGTGAGAAGTATCTTATATCCGCCATAGGCGAGGCTATCGAGGACGAGGACAGAAACCCCGTATTTAAAATAGAGCTTCTTATGCCCGAGCTGCCGAACACGCGCAAAATTAAAATAACGAAAAATCCCGACGGAACGCTTCTTTTGCGCTTCTCGGAAAACCCCGACAGACAAATAGCCGACAGCTATCTTTCATCATCTCTCAAATCCTCTGCACTCGTATCCGTCGCTATGGGCGTTATGAAGCGCCGCTTTGGCGGTGACTTTATCGACGAGGGGCTTGACGTAATGTTCTTCCCAAGGCTTGCGGCAGTCCCCGAGGGCACGAAATATACCGAGCAGATGCTTGATATTCAAAACCGCAAGGTCATCGAGCAAAGGAGTAAATTCAAGTCGCTCTCCGATATGATTGGCGGCTTTATTAAGGACAAGGAAAAGTCAAAGGCGAAGGACGAACAGGACGGTGACAAGGAGCGAAAGCCCTCTTCCTTTGCACTCGGAGGCCTTCTTAAAAAGCGCCGCGAGGCAATCAAGGCGCAAAGGCTTGCTTCCGAAAAAGAGCTTGAGCTCGAAGCCGCGCTCGAAGAGGAGCCCGTTTTGGAAAGCTCGGAAAGCGATATCTACAAGCCCGATGAAAATACTCTTTCATTAAGCATCGGTGAGCTTACGGCTACAATCCCCACGCTTCTTGATATGATAGG
>JAEIGA010019963.1_pt1 | contig 10213 bp, 7 predicted proteins | sample 9270691 | NCBI WGS metagenome assembly JAEIGA01 (sample SAMN17057246, study PRJNA624740) | gut metagenome | biome: biome; isolation source: fecal sample | host: Bos grunniens | place: China: Xizang | collected 2019
AAGTGAATCCGATAGAGGCGCTTAGGGTTGACGGTTAGGAGTTAGGGGTTAGGAGTTAGGGGTTAGGAGTTAGGGGTTAGGAGTTAGGGGTTAGGAGTTAGGCCTAAATTAAAAAAGTCCTAATTCCTATTTCCTAATTCCTGATTAAATTGTATTTTTGTGTTGTTATGATATTGATTGTAGATGATGATAAGTTGATATGTTCATCGCTAGCGATGCTTTTGAAGCGTGTGGGATATGAAACGATGTGTGTGCATAATCCTGCTGCGGCAATTGATGTGGTGAAAACCACACCACTCCGATTGATTGTTATGGACATGAATTATTCCAGACTAACCTCGGGTGTTGAGGGGCTTACTTTGCTTAAACAGGTTAAATTGTTCACCCCGGAAGTACCTGTAATTTTAATTACAGCATGGGGTAGTATCGACCTCGCTGTAGAAGGAATGAGAGCCGGTGCATTCGATTTTATTACAAAGCCATGGGATAACAGAATACTCATTCAGCGCATAGAAACGGCTCTTGAAATATCCGGAAAGAATGAACCAATCGAAACAGTGCAATCATCGTTTACTCGAGGAAAGATTATAGGACGTAGCGAGGGCCTGAAAAAAGCGTTGGCACTAGTAGAGAGAATAGCTCCTACTAATGCGCCTGTATTGATTACCGGTGAAAGCGGAACAGGAAAGGAACTCATAGCTGAAGCCATTCATAATAATAGTAAGCGACGAGGAAAACCGTTTGTGAAAGTGAATCTCGGCGGTATATCTCAATCGTTGTTTGAAAGTGAAATGTTCGGGCATAAAAAAGGCGCTTTTACTGGAGCCTTTGCCGATCGAGTGGGGCGTTTTGACTTAGCCGATGGGGGAACCATTTTTCTTGATGAAATAGGCGAACTTGATTTGTCGTGTCAAGTGAAGTTATTACGAGTACTTCAAGAACAGAAATTTGAAATTCTTGGTAGCAGTGAAACGCATAAAGTAGATATAAGAGTGGTGTGTGCTACTAATGCCAACTTATCGGAAATGGTGGCTAATCATATGTTTAGAGAAGATTTGCTTTATCGCATAAATCTTGTTACGGTGAATGTGCCTCCGCTTCGTGAACGTGTCGAAGATATTCCATTGCTTGTACGGCATTTTGCTTCGTCGGTATGTGTCGAAAATGGATTAGAACTGCCGGAATTTGCAACCGATGTCTTTACCTATTTGAAGACGTTGCCTTTCACCGGGAATATTCGTGAACTTAAAAACCTTGTGGAACGCACTATTCTAGTGTGCGACTCATCGGTGATAACAGGCGAAGATTTCCGTAATCAGCAATCGGTAGCGCACACTGTGGTTCGTGATATGGGAGCTACCACAATAGAAGATGTGGAACGAAATATGGTAAAAACCACATTAGAGAAGCATAATAACAACATATCATTGGCTGCACGCGAACTAGGAATAAGTCGTGCCGCGCTATATCGCCGAATAGAAAAATATAAGTTGAGCACAACCTCCTAACCCCTAACTCCTAAATGAATTATGCGTTTGCGCTACTTTTTTATAATATTGGCTGTGCTTCAATTATCGGTATGGGTGATAATGTTATCGCTTGGTATTGATGTGAAAAGTGTTTGGTTTTACATAGTGGAATTACTCACTGTGGCTAATATTGCGTTTCTTGTATATTTCTATCGTAAGGTGTTAAAACCCATTGACTCGATAACAACAGGGTTTGACTTGTTGAGAGAGCAAGATTTTAATAGCTCGCTTGTCAAACGAGGGCAATATGAAGCCGATAAGATAGTGGAATTGTTTAATTTGATGTTGTCGCAGTTACGAAGTGAACGATTGCATAATCAAGAGCAAAACCATTTACTGAATATGTTGATAGAATGTTCGCCTATGGGAGTGGTAATGATGGATGGCGATGATAAAATAATACTTGCCAATAAGGCTTCGTTGAAAATGCTCGAGGTGGACGACGCTTTAGGATTGAGGATGATTGATGTTAAGTCTCCGTTGGCGAAAGATTTGTTGGGATTGGAGTATGGGAAATCTGTTACGGTTCGCACACGTCACTCAATGATATATCGTTGTTCGAAATATTCATTTATTGATAGTGGAGTGCCACATCCGTTTTATCTTATAGAATCACTTACGGATGAAATGATGAAAGCAGAACGAAATGCTTATGAAAAAGTAATCCGCATAATGGCGCATGAGGTAAATAATACGGTTGCGGGATTGTCATCGGCACTCGATACGGTGGATTCTGTTCTTGAGCAATTGGGAAATGCTGAAGATGTGCGTGAAATGATGCAAGTGTGTGTAGAACGCAGTGTGAAGATGAGTACGTTCATAACCAATCTGTCTAATGTTGTGAAAATTCCGGCTGCAGTGTTGAAAGATACTCAACTGAATGATGTAATAGCGAGAATGTCCATATTGTTCCAGTCTTATTGTGCAGAAAAAGGTATAAATCTGCACTTGAAATGTTGCGATGAAGATACAAAAGTAAAATTGGACGTATCTCTTTTTGAACAAGTATTGCAAAATATAGTGAAAAATGCAGTGGAAAGCATTGTGGCCAAAGGGGATATATACATAACCACATCTGTTGTCAATAATAGAGTGTGTCTTGAGATTACTGATACGGGAAAAGGTATAAGCAAAGATGTTGAACAGAATCTATTTAGTCCGTTTTTTACTACAAAGCCTTCAGGACAAGGCATAGGGTTGATGTTTGTTCGTGAAATATTGGTGCGCCACCATTGCACTTTCTCTCTTTATACCGGTGACGACAATCTCACTCGTTTTAAAATCATATTCCCATAGATTTATAGTTATTTTTTGGTCTAATCCAAAAAATAAGGTATAAATTTTGGATTAGGAGGTTTTTACTATTTTAAAACTTGGTAAGGGAGTTTTGTGTTGTAATAAGAAAAAACAATAGTTATGAAAAGAATTTTATGGATAGTAGTGGCGATAGCTGTGTGCTTTGGAGTAGGTTATACGGCTCGATTGTTTCAAGCCGATTCGTTGGAGCAGTGGTACCCGTTACTTAATAAGCCAAGTGTGATGCCTCCAAATGCTGTGTTTCCCATAGTGTGGGGAATAATTTATGTGTGTATGGGAGTGTCGGTAGGATTGTTGCAACCATTTGTAGGTTGGCGAAAAGGTGAACTTCTTGTATTGTTTGCAGTTCAACTTGTACTGAATTTCTTGTGGAGTTTTACATTTTTTTATATGCAAAGCCCGTTGATAGGATTGATAAACATTTTGGCACTTGCTTGGGTTGTAGTGGCTTATATCAAGAAAAGCTATTATGTAAATAAAGCCACATCATGGCTTTTCGTTCCGTATGCACTATGGCTTGCTTTTGCAACCTACTTGAATGCCTACGTTTATGTGATGAATTGATTTTTGTGTAAGAAAAAAAGCTCGGCAAATGATGCCGAGCTTTCTGTGTTTGTGTAGTCTATTAAAGTGTCACTTTTGTGACTTTAGAACCCTGCTTTTTGATGTAAACACCATTTTCAGGAGCAGTTACTTTAACGCCTTGTAAGTTGTAATATTCGACCGGAATATTTTCATCGCTTTCGATTGATTCTATAGCCGAAGATTCTATATTAAATGCATATTTAGAAGCCGCCTTAGTGGTGAATGCTTCATTGCGTGGAAGTGCATAACCTTTCAAATACTCTCCGGAGTGACCGCAAATATATAAGTTACCGGCTAAGTCCCAAGCGATGTCATTAACATAGGTACCTATGCCATGGATAACACTTTTCTTCATGGTTATTGTAGGAGTGCCGCTATCATTGAATTTTAAGTCATAGATAGAGAACTTGTTTGTTGCGCTAGCAATAGCGATTTGCTTGCCATCAGGAGAGACACGGATACCACCACCACCGCGAGCAGCACCACCTGTTCCTTCAAAATATTTCTCGGTACCATTTGCATCGATATAGACCAATGCCGGGTTAGTGCCAGAAGGGGTAGCACGATATTGACAATACCAAATACCACCACGATCGTCATATTCAACATTAGCTCCACGAGGAACAATAGTGTAGCCGTTAAGATTGGTTACAGTCTTTGGAGTAGGTAGGGTTGTGCTGTTTCCTAGTGTATATTCATCAACACGAGAGCCTGATGCGTCAAGGTCAAACACTGTCTTATTGCCAGATAATGCAATAAGTTTCAAGTTCTCGCCACTGCCTTTTACGTCAAGTCCCACATTAGATGCAGCAAGGAATCCATTAGATGTAGTATATTCGTAAGTTGATGTGTTTAAACTACCTCCACTCAATAATGATGTCCAGTTATTATTCTTTACAAGGTCGGCTTGGCTTGGAGCATAAAGGATATAATCTCCTACATTGTTACAGCGAGTAACGAATATGCGTCCATCTTCGGCAACGCGTACACGTGCAAGGTCGGCTCCATAGCTTATGTATGTATATTTCAAGTCATCCATGAAAGAATATTTGCCGGTTTTTTGATTTTTAACTCCAGTCATGTCGGGGTTAAAGATATAAAGTCCAACATGAGTGCCATCAGAATTATTATATGAATAATATGGAGTAGGGTCGGATGCTTCGGCTGGATTCATACCTTCAGTAACATATAGGTCACCAAAGTTTTCACTCTCCATATTGTTGTCTACATCTACACCGCGTGAGTGATAAAATTGTAGCGCTGTAAATTCTTGGATAGCTTTTCTTTCTTCACCATCTACTACTACTTCCCATGAGTAAGATCCGTTTGCTAATTTTGTAATATCAATATCAACAGTTTGAGAACCTTTTGCGGTTGAACCATTAGCGCTAGCAACTACTGCTCCTTGAGCATCTTTAATATTAACTGTTACAGCCTCGGCTTTAGTGTTTAGAGAGAATGTTGTTCTTAAAACATTTTCCATTTTTTCACTTCTCAAATCATAAGCAAAAGGATTAGGGGAACCTTCAGCCGGTAAAACAAATGATAATTCAGGAACAGTCTCACCTTCTTCTGCAGGAATAGCATACACACTCCAGTGATAAGTTCCAATATTAGCATAACCATTATTTACACCCACCCAGTCGTAAGATGAATGTTGACCATCGAAGTTAGGCCACTTAGAATAGTTGTAATCTCCGTATGGGTCGTGACACACAAAAGTACCTTGCTTTTCAACAAAACCCACGTTAGACGAGTGATAGCAGTTGGTAGCAAATCCTAAAATGACGTGTCCGTCTGAGCCTAGGTTTACGCAAAGAATATATGGGCGGCCTGCCGCTACTTCTTTCTTAAATGTATTCCACGCTGTTGTGCGATCATAGGTTTTACCGGTTTGTTTGCAACCATTCAATTTCATGAAATCTTCGATGTTAGATTGAGGTGAACCTGTATTCCACATAAATCCATAACCACCAGGAATGTTTTTACATCCGTTTCCTGATGCAGTTAAGCTGAACTTTGTAGTTTTTGCCTGATTGGTAAAAGCGTTGCCTATGTGGTAGGCATATTGTCTTTTTATCGAACTGCTATAGCGAGATGTTGTTTCAACTGGGTCGAGTAGTCCGAAATAGCCTAAGAACATACAAGCTGAAGTAGGACCGCATGCTACATAACCCCACTTTGTACAGCCATTCACTGCTGTAACATCATACACTTGATTCAAATAAGGAATGTCAAGTGCTCCAATAGTTTGTTCGTAAGATTTAGGAGTGATGATTTTAGATGCAGGTTTAACCGGTTGTTTAGATTTATCTTCACCATTAAATCGTGCACCTAAGTTTTCATCTTCTTCGATTTCAAACAATGATGTTTCTTCTAGTGCAGAGAAAGGCATGATTTCTGAAGTTGGCATATCTCTCAATACCAGACCACGTTTCACGCCTGTTGAATAAGGAACCAATAGTTTGTTGTCGGATGTAATGATAGCATCGGTTGGCATGTTGTCCGAAGATGGAACCAAAGTCATTCTTTTTGAACCATCAAATGTTACTTTTTTAATGCTGCTACCTGTTACAACCATTTCTTTAGGACTATCAATCGATGTATAAATCAATTCGGTTGAGTTGTTAGCCCAAGAAGCCGAAAGTCCTTTTCCAAGTTGGTGAATCTTATTGTTTGAACAATCTAATACTGATAAATTACCGTCTATGGTGTGTATTGCCAACTTTGTTCCATCGGGAGACCATACTCCATTATATCCATCTAGCACATCGATTAAAGAGCTTTTGCCTGTTGTTAGGTCGATGATAAACATGCGTCCATCGATGTTGTTATAAGCTACTTGAGTAGCATCGGGAGAAATGTTGGCGATATTGGTGTAAAACCCTAAATCGTAATTTTTTTTGTTGTCACCTTTACGTATTATCAAATTGTTCCCCATAGTATAAGCCATAGTTCCATCATTACTGAATGAAACTTGACCACATTGATTACAATAATCTTCTAAAAGAGTAATTTCACCGGTTTCAACGTTTAATACAGCCGGAGCTTGTAAATAAGATTCGTTTATGCTCTTAAAACCAATCAAAGTTTTATCCTTGCTCATTTGAGTGTAAATACCACAACCACGTCCTTTAACAAGGGTTGTAAGTTGGTTGTCTTTCAAGAGATAAATTTCGGTAAAATGGTTATTGGACAAAACGATACCATTTTTAGTTTCCATAGGGCTACGTAAGTATCCCAATTCATTGATTTCGTATGAGTTGACTTGACTCACTGCGATTGAAGAAATGCTTAAAAACAATGCAAGCATTAATTTCTTCATTAGGTTTGTTATTAGATTCATATTTTATATAATTAAATTGTTGTTAGTCAATGTGGTTTAAGGTAAAAACGACCACAAATATACAACAAATTTAACGATATTGAATAAGCAGAGAAGAAAATGTATTATTCGTAGTCCCATTCGAGGTGGAAATTATCAATAAGTAGTGAGCTGCCTGAACCACCGGTAAAAAAATCGCCATATTTGCTTGCTGTGCTTACTATCAAAATATAGCTTGGAATGCGATGGGTATCACGATACTCCAATTCAATGGAAAATTCGGTCCACTCAGGAATGGATTTGCCGGATTGGATACTGCCATAGGCAATGATATAATTGGCATTTTTGTCGAGTAATTGACGATTTTTAGGGTTTGTTCTTATTTCAAAAGGCGCAGTCCAATCGGTTAGTGCAATATATATGTTTGCGGTGTCGGGTTGCCCTTTTAGGTGTTCATATTCAAGAGAAGTGTGGCTGATAGGAGTGCTAGTGTACTTCCAATAGCCTTTTAATCGTGTTGGGCGTTCATTGCATGGACGTCCGAAATCTAAAATGCCATTGGTACCATCGGTTTTCTTGTAATCACCCGAAAATATATTGCCGGCAGCTAGTTTGCCGATTGTTGTAATTCCTACGAACCTTGTGTCAAGTTGCGCACTGAAACCTAAGTTACCATCCCAAGTGTCCGACGAAGGAAAAGTGTTGCTGTCGCCAAGTGTTGTTGAACCTTTGTTTCCGGTTCCCCAAAATGGAGGTTCCCCCTCTCCCCATGGGCACCACACTTTACCATCTTTCCACCAATAGTCAAATGAAGCATTAGGGATTTCGTAATATCCACCTGTTGTTACTTCGAAAATGGGGCTATATAAGTCATCGCTATAGGCTCTCACTTCATAAGCTGTATTTGCTATTAGATGACGAATACAAGTCGAGAAAGTGCCTCCATTGTTGGTTATCCATGAAGTTGGGACTTTATTCCATGTATCTGTGCTAACTTTTCGATATTCAAAACCATTGTTTTTACCGCTTTCAGCCGACCCGTATGCCCAAATGACATTGGTCCATGCATCAACCGATGTAATATCTACAGCAACGTCGGAAGTTTCAACAAAAATATTCCATGTCTCGGTCTTGTCAAAATAAGAAACAGTGGTAGCAACCGGTCCATGAGAAAAATCAACGTTTTGTCCTATTAAATTAGGTGACATTGTTGATATCTCGGTGGGACCGAGTTTTAAAGATGTTATTTTTACCGAAGAGAGTGGAGTGCTCTTTGTAACATAAACGATAACACGTTTACCCGGAACATCGATAATACTTTCACCCACTTGTCCTTGCACAGAGATGTAACGTTCTATCGATTGATTGGCTGTAATAGTCCAATGATATTCTTGATATAGAGTAAGTATCACATTGAATGGCTCGGTAAGGTCGATACCATTTGTTATCATGTGCGAAAGATTGGCTCCATCGGTAATCTTATAAGTTAAAATGTTTACATTACTTAGATCTACAGTTTCGCCGAGATTAAGAGTAACGTTGTGATTGTCGTTGTCAATAACAGCTGCCGAAATTTCTCCCTCTGCTTCCATTGATAAGAATTCTGCCTCAATATGAGGGTAAGGAATGTCATTTTTTAGGCAACTACCCAATATTATTGAGAATATTCCACAAAAGTAAAAGAGACGTATTTTATTTCTCATATCGCTTTCGTTTGATTAATTAAATGTGTATAGCAATACCCATATTCAAGTTGAATATATTGAACTTAAAATTGGCTCCGCTTGAAAAACGTTTACCCTCCTCCACACTATTGGTAGTTTGATTTTCGTTTTTGAAGTAAAAACCGAACACCCCGAAAGACATATTGAAACTTACGTATTTATGAACGAAAACACATAGTCCGGGAGAGAAGTTAAGGCTCACTTCGGAGGTTTTTGTTCGTGTGTCACGAGGCTCATCGTTGTAATATCGAAGAAATTTGCCATATCCGGCAGTTAGTTTTAAGTCAACTTCATTGAAAAGAGCAAATCGCCGATTATTGTCAAGTCCCACATAAAAACGGTAGAACAGTGAAGCAGAATAGTTGTCGGAAGAATACTCGATATCTTTTAAATTGAAGTTAATGTCATCATCAAAATCAACACTTAAACGGCCTAACTCAAAAATGTTTCGAGAAAATCCCAGTTTAATACCTGCGCATTGATTACTACGGAAGAAATATCCGGCGTAGGGATTTACCGACATACTTTTACCATTAAAATTAAGGTCTTTCATAAAAGATAAAAGACGAATATCCTCGGTGTTAAACTCGCTAAATGAAGCTGTCGCCCCTATGATCCATTGTCCGCGAGGAATAAACAAGAAGTTAAGAAGTCCGCGGTCGTAACGACTGTAGTTTTTACCGGGGAGAATTACATTGATGGTGTCTTTTCCCACAATCACACGTTCATCCTCAAGGTGTGTTGGTTTATGGGCGATAACAATGTTTACCAAACTGTCAAGACCATCAATTTGTTTAGTATGATGCAGTATCTCGCCAATACTATCGGGTTCAAATAACAGGCTATTGGTTGTATTCGCATTGATGCTCAAAGCCGATACAATGATTATACTCAATATTAATGTTTTTCTCCACATAATCAAGGCTGTTATAAGTAAAACATTACTCCAAATGAAATGGAGAAAATATTGATTTTGAAATTTGCTCCGGTTGAGCTGAATGTTGCTTCATAGACTTGGTCGGTCGTTTGCTTGGTGTGTTTATAGCTGAATCCTAGTACACCTACATTAACTTCTATTGCCGAATAATTATTTAAAAACATTATTAAGCCGGGAGCAAGCCCTATGTTTAGAGTAAAATTATCTTGGAAAGAACCGGTAAGATCATTCCCCGAGCCTTCACGTATCTTAGATTGTCCAAATCCAAACTCGCATTGAGCTTCTCCAAACATTCCGAAACGTTTAGAATGTCCAAGACTGAAATAATATCTATATACTCCCATAGCAGAGTATTCTTGTGAAATAAGATACATGTTGTCTGCCGAATAATCGGTTTCACTATCAATAACGATACGCACATTATCGATGTTGCTACGTGAGCGAGAATAACCGAATTTTCCTCCTATTGCCATGTTATCTTTGAAAGCATACATGAGTGAAGGAGCAACCTTAAAGGAATATACATCTCCTTCAAGTTCTTCGGCTATCAGAAATTGATAATTATCCATATTAGATTGTGAATAGCTCATGCTTACGCCGGTTATCCATTGCCCTTTAGGGATAAAGTTAACCGATTCAAGATTTCGTGTAAATTTTTCCTGTGCAGAGGGAGAATACACTCCCACTGCAAAGAAAAATAATATTATGACATTCAGTTTTTTCATTCAAAATCTCTTATGAATAACGATTAATAGTTCAAAGTGAAATCATCGATATACATTACCGAGCCATTTCC
>JAEIGA010019964.1_pt1 | contig 10213 bp, 17 predicted proteins | sample 9270691 | NCBI WGS metagenome assembly JAEIGA01 (sample SAMN17057246, study PRJNA624740) | gut metagenome | biome: biome; isolation source: fecal sample | host: Bos grunniens | place: China: Xizang | collected 2019
AGTTGCTAAAAAAATATGGAGAGTTCGTGATGGAAAAATGGAAATTATTTCCGATATGAGAGTGTAGGAATTTTTAAATCAAAATATAACGCTTTCTGAAAGAGAGACTACTCCAATTATTGGTGTAAGAAATGTTAAAACTGTATACAATGCTTTTAAACATGATGTAATGTTTACTTTTTATGATAATTTGTACGGACTGTCTGAAAAAGCTTGGAATTTATGTTATAATGAAATATTGGGAATTTTTACAACATTCTACAGCTGGATTCCTAGTGATATGAAAAATATTGATAATATTCCATTTAGTTTTGATAGAACAACTGTTAAGGCAATTAGCAAGTTAGGAGTTAGTGATCACGGAAATGCTTTTTCTGATGGTGTAACTTTAAGTAATAATGTATTGTATAATATCAATAGTGGTAAGTTTGATATACTTAACAAGGAATTAATAGTAAATTACTATGATAAGGAGGGATAGATTAGATAGTTTGAGTTTGATACAAACGAAAAAAATCCTTCAAATAATTTTTCAACATTTATGAACAGACTTAGTTCAGCAAACAGATTTATAGGATTTTTACATTTAGACAATAGAACTCTTCCAGATAAAAAAGTAGAATATACTATTAAATATGAAATACTTAGAGATAGGTAGAAAAACCACGAATTGTTTGAAATTAAATCTAGTACATTCAGCGTTAAACCAGTAAATGAATTTGGTAAAAGTGAAGCAACTACACAAATTACAGTATACTATTTAGCATTAAAAAGAGCAGTAGATCCTACAATTCTTCTATCAGAACTGTACTACAGAAATAAAGAATATCATTCATACGCAGATGATATAATTAATGCTGTTAAGCCTTCTGATATTGTTAAAGACGAGTCTGGTAATATAGTTAAAAACGCAGGTATTAAGATAGGAATGCCTATATTTAAAAATAAAGCCGGTAAACGTTTGACTCTGGATGCAGAAGATCAAATTAATCCAGATAAAATTGTAAGATATTTAAACATTAAAGCAAGTATTCTTATAGGAAGACCAGAATCTGATTTAAACGCCACAGAGTCTTATTATAATCAATTTGTCGATGCATCTGAATAGAGTATGATAAATGCTGGTTATTTTGAATCTTAGGTGTCAGTTACAACAGATTTTAACCTATCTTTATTATCTACTGATTTTTGGAAACACGGATAGGCTGGATTAATTGATATAACCGATAAAATTTATCCTACTTATTGGTATGGACGTCAACATCCATTTGAGTTTGAATGCGTTGTTGTTGATAATCCAAATGTTCATAAAATATTTACAAATCTAGAATTAGTAGCTAATAAAGTAAAACCTGAGTCATTCCACTACGAGGTTATTGGAGATGTATATGATTTCGCCGATGATAGACCTACAATGTATTTTAGACAAGAAGCTTTAAAAGCATTATATCAATACAATGGTTATGATATTGAGTACAATCCTAATTTCTTAGAGGTTTAGCCAATACAACATGCCAGATCTGCTGATTTTCCTAAATACTATTCAAGATGGGATACTGTGAATGAAATATATGATACATATAAATCATTTGAATCATCTCCTGGGTTTAATTACGATCATTTGTCTGGAGCAGAGATTGTTTATTATCCTACCAGAAATGAATTTAGAGTATGGAATCATGTTAAAGCTATTGATGTTGATGAAAAAGTTTTAAAAGATGGTATGTTAATAGAAACATCTATTTTGAAAGCAAACTGTAGATATCTAGAAGATAAATGGTTAGTGTCAATAAACCCAATAGTAGTTACTTATAAAAATGAATTTAATAAAGCATTGGCTATTTCTAATGGGAAGTCAATGTTTCACAGTGAAGGTGTTGGAGTTTACCCTTATTCTAGTTGGGTGCCATCAGCTGATGATTCTAAAGTACTACTTCCTCCTATAAATATTACAGGAACTAAACTAGAACAAAAAGTGGGTAAGAGTAATATTGAAATTCCTCAAGGTGATAATGGTAAGGATAATGCCTTGTATGGATTATATGATACTGATAAATGGAATAAGGGAGATTGGAGTCCTATTGATCCTACTAAAAATAATGATAGACGTGAAACGGACGTTAGAGGTAAGTTCATTAAAGTTCGAATCCGATACACAGGAAAAGAACTTGCTATAATAGATTTATTAAATACAATATATCAAATTTCATATGCTTAATTATGAAGAATGATAATTTAAATAGAGTAAAAGGAATCCTCAGTGCTATATAGGGCACTGAGATTCCTAAATTTTAGAATTCAGGAGTTTTAAAAAAAATTAGTTATATATCAGACCCTTTGTTCGAATAGTGGTGTAAAAAAATGCAACTTGAGCCTAATGAGGAAAATTTCATTAGATATAAACAGAATGCAAATAATACTGGAGGATTTACATTAGAAGAAACTGCTACTAAAAAGCCTGCAGCAGAAATTACAATGTGTATACCAGGAGATCCAAATATAACACCTACTACACAGATTGAAACTGCTGCCGAAATTACTGAAAAACAAGAGGAGTTGTAGAAAGATAGGGCAGCTATGAGCAATGTTAATTTTAAACAAGCTACTTTAATAGAACCTACATCTATAAATAAACCTCCGATGCCACAACCTAAATTAAAAATTTCAGAATTGCAATATACATCTGATGTTTTACAAAATAGTAATTCAAAACTTATGCAAAAAGCTGGAGATAAGATATAGGATAATCCTAAAGCAGCTCAAACCTGGGGAAATGTCTTATAGGGCGTGTCTTAGGGAATTCAAGTAATTGGAGGTGCTTTTGGTTAGTAGTAGGCAGCAACAGATTCAAATACTACTAAAAATATAACAGCCGTTTATGATGGTATAGCTTAGACTGCGTCTAATTTTGGACCATGGGGACAAGCCGTTGGTGCAATAATGGGTATGGCTGAAGGGGCTGGAAATATTATACAAGCTATAACAGGAGGTAATGATTAGATGACTAAGACTGACTAGTGGATGTCTAGTCCTCTATTAAGTTGGAATGCTGGTATAATTAATGATATAGGTGCTAAAAAATCAGATGATTTTGGTGTGGATTAGAATATAATGGCTTAGGTGGGAAGTTCGTATGGCGGCACTGCTGCAGATTTACAAGATGCGGCTTCTAAAGCAGGTAAAAAATATGGGTTATTTAGTACTAAAGCTAGAAAACAAGCAAATGCCTCAATTGCATAGGCTAAATCTAAACAAAACTTACTAGAAAATATAGCTGATGATGCTATGGATCAACGTTTAGCCGTTCAATCTATGGGAGAGCAAGCCGGTCTTGCTTATTCTATGATGACCAGCGGTGGTTATAATCAAAAATATACCTATGCTGCTAAACACGGTGGTTTGCTTGAATGGAATCCTGCTATTGAATTAGAATGGAAACCTCAAATAGAATTAAATTGGGAATTACCAACATTTAAAGAGGGAGGTAGTGTTGAGTTTGTAGAAGAATTAGAATGGATTCCTGAATTCAAAGGCGGTGATAAATTAGATTTTAACACATGGTTTAATAGTATTCCAGAAGAATATAGAGCTGATGGTTATGATTATAAAAAAGCTTATGAAGTATTTGATTGGGATGTATTAAGTAAACATGCAAAAGATCCTAAAAACAATCATCTAGGTTCTGTAAGTCCAGTAGCAGATGAAAATGGTAACTTTCCATTTTTAAAATTAGGAACATTAGACGAAAATAAAGAACTACAAGGAGAGTTTGATTGGTATAATTCAGAGGAAGGTAAGGAGCATAGAAATAAATATGACATTAAATTTATAGATGGAAGATATTACTATGTTCCTAAGCAATTAAAACAAGGAGGTTCTTTAGGAGATTCTGATATACCTGAAATAGAAGAAACTACTCAAAAGAATGTTATTCCAGAAGGTGCTTTACATAAGAATAAACACCACATGGAACATGCTGAAGGTTTAACTAAAAAAGGTATTCCTGTAGTTGATGAAGATGGTGAGCAACAAGCTGAAATTGAACACTCTGAAATCATATTTACTTTAGAAGTAACTAAGAAATTAGAAGAATACTACGAAATATTTTATTCGGAAGAATCTACTAATAAAGAAAAAGAACAAGCTGCTCTTGATGCTGGTAAACTATTAGTATATCAAATTCTTGAAAATACTGAAGACAGAACTGGTTTAATTGAGTCTTGCAAAAAAGGTGGGGCTTTAACTCTTAAAAAATCTACAGATGATTTAATTGAAGAAGTTCTTGAGTGGATGCCTACAGTTGTCATAATAGAAACTGACGAAGAACCTAAAAAAGAATCTAAAAAAGAAGAATAGGAAGTATCTAAGAAAGATACTAAAGAGGAAATAAAAGATATAATTAGAGAAGTATTGATTGAATTGTTAGTAAAATAATTATGGAGGAGAATAAAAATCTAGATATATTAAATATTTTAGAAAATTTATATAATTGTACTAAAGATTTAAGTCCTTGGTCATTAATGTTTGCTCTTATGGCTTTGAATCCAGGATTACCAGAAACCATTGAAAGATTAAGACCCTATAAAAAAGAAGATGGTACTTATGATATGGAAAGTGCTATTAGAGATATATAGAAGGAACTTGATAACTTAAAGTAGTAATATGAGTTATATACAATATATGAAACCTGGTAGTAAGTTTTGGTAGAACCTTGGAGATGCACTAAAATACGCACGCTCTACTAGTACTCTTGATGGCGGAGGTTCTTACTATGTCACCTCTCAAGCTAAAGAAGATCTACGTGAACAAGGAAAAGAAGAGGAAGCAAGAGAAATAGAAAAAGCGGAAGCTATAGGCACTGTAGGCGGAGCAATTTTGGGAGCAGCTATAACCGAGTTACCTACGTTTATATAGACAATGAAATGGCTAGGAACGCCATCAGGTAAAACTTTATTGAATAACGTAGGTAAAGATATGCTTGTGGGTGCTGCAGGATATTTAGCGACAGATGAAGCTAGTAAAGCAATGACTGGTAAAACAGTAGGTCAACAAGTTGCAGATGGTTTAGGTAAAATTGGATTAGATAAAGTTCCTTATTCAGTTAGAGAAGGAATTGGAAATTTTGCTAATCCTGGCGGATGGCTTACTTTTGGTGGAGGATCTAAATTTACTAATTACTTGTATAATCAAGGTAAAAATTTAGTTGGAAAAGGATTCTAGTATATATCACCTTACGCAAAATCTGCAATTATTGCTAGTAAACTTAATAGATAGATTCGAAATACCAAATTACCACAATCATAGTTAAACGTAACTGAATTACATCCGCATTCCAGAGTGAAAGTGGGAGATGTTGAAGTTAATGACCCTACAATGATGTATAGACAAGGTCATTATGAAATACTTGGTGACTTTGTAGATAAGGGTTTTGTTGATAGGAGTTGGAGTCCGTTAGACGGGTCTGCCGCACCTCAATTTGCTGAAGGAAGGCTTTGGTATGGCCTACCTAATAAATCTAATAGAACAGGTTTGTTGGTAACTAAACAGTCTATGCGTCCTACAGATGCAGCTACTAGAGAAAATATACCTTTCTTAACTACAGAAGGATTAGCAACATATGTTACAGATAATGTTGGAAGACGTATCCCAATGTACGATAAATAGTTAACAACTTCTAACACAGACGCATTTGTTTTTAAACCTAATTATGGGTATTAGAGAATAAATAAATCGAATCCTAAAACCTCTCTAGCTTTATTTGAAAGATAGCCTGCTAAAATTTCAGATACTGAACGATTGGGAATTCCTAAAGGTGAGAGAAATGAAATTATTATAGACAGAGGGGGAATGTTAGATAAAAAATTTAGATGGATTGATGGGAAATTAGTTCCTGAATATACATATAATCCAGATGCACCTCCTGCCTTTAGACAAGTAAAAAATTGGGATATTTCAGATGGTAAGCCATTTACAGATGCCACTGGAAAAGTTTAGTATAAATTTAGACCTAGACGAGATCCAGAAATTGATTATACTAACATACCAATTACTAACTGGGGCGATGATTTAAAGAGTCCTCTATTTATGAGAGAAGATCCTACGTTTGGATGGAAAACCCCTAGAACTGCATTTTAGAGAGAAGGAGGACTAAATACTGAAGATGTAAAAATGTCTAAAATATTAAAGAATGTTGCCAGTAACTTAAATGTTTCAAATGACTTAATTAAAGCATTTGATAATAATGTAATTGCTACTAGATTTAGATAGTATTATTGGAATAAAGGATATTCTTTAGACAGTAACTTAACGCAACGAGATATCGCAAAAATAGTTGCAGAAAACTATGCCCAACTGACTAATACGCAGTCAGGTAAACTTAAAAATTTAATTTTATGGAATGGATCTCCAGAGATATAGCATTATAATCCTTAGACAAAATAGTTTACACTATTACGCGAAGGAGCTCCGGATCAATTTAAGATTATAAATAATGGGTACAGAACAAGTCATTCTGATAGACCAGGAATTTATTTTAATACACAACCTACATAGTATGATCACGCTATTGTTACAAGCAATCATAACTTTGGTAGTACTCCATTAGTACAAGCATTTCCTCACAAAATAGCTTACTCTGTCACACCTGGAGATAAGTAGCCTTATTTAATTAATGATGTTAAAAACGTAATACGTGGTGATTTACCGACATCTCTAAATACAACACCTAAAAATACAATATTACATACGAGTCAATTTAAAGGTACTCGCAATGCATATACTCAAGATCCACTAAACGGTGATGAATTTTTTACAACTGATATTGGAAATATAAAAGGATTATTTCCACATCCAAATTTATTTATGGAAAATTCAGATAGAACATGGTCTATGATAAGATCTTGGAATAATCCAGGACTACATTACAAATCAGGTGGCTCCATCAAAATTAAAAAGAAAAATGAAGGAAAATTTTCAAAAGTAAGAGATTATATTAATTATAAAAACAAATATAAATAATATATTATGGTCAATTCTGAAAAAACATCTTAGGGAGGGTATTCACAAGAATAGCTAAAAAAGAACAAATCTGTACATAAAGAATTTAATCCAACAGGAGGATTTACTTTTTTAGATTATATTTTAGGACAAGCCCTATCTTAGTTAGACGGACAACCTCCAAATAACGCTAAAGGAGAAGAAAATGAATATTGGAAAGCTTATTTAGGATTAGACAATAACGTTCCTAGATATAGTGACTAGCAAAATAAAACTTGGGAAAAAGAAACTAATACAAATGAGCATATTAAACGAGATTATTACACTACAACTCCTAGAATGGATTAGGATATACAAGCTTTAGCAGATACGATGAATCTGAATAGAATTGTTAATAATTATGATGAATTAAATACGGCTTATAATTTTGATAAATCTAGAGAATATTATGAAAAATTATTAAAACAAGCTAGAGATGTAATGGAACATCCTAATGATTGGCGTCAAATAAAAGGGGAATTAACTGGAGTTAGAGATAATGATGATTCAAATGAAGTAAATGAGTATAATCCTTTAGGAATGTTAAATAGTTTTGCTTTAATGTGGAATCCAGAAACATCTAAGTTATATATGCATGATAATTATGATTTTCCCTAGAAAATTACAACTTTAACAACAATCCCAAAAAGGCCTATACCAATGAAAATTAGATCAGCTATTAATTATGATCCTAATAAAGGCTCAATAGTATTTAGATCTACAAATAATTATAATAAACAACCAATATCTATAGTTAATAAATAATATGCCAGAGAATTATATAAATTTATTTTCACCTGAGTGGTTGCAACAAGGCGCAGCTCCTCAGATACAATCTAGATTAGGAATAATCCCTCTAACAGATAAATAGAAAATTCGTGCAGAACGTGTAGTAAAAGAATTAGATAATCCTGGTGTATTAGCTTCTGAATAGAATTATAATACTAATAAACAACTTAGAGCTAGAGGAATTGTGGAAAAAAATCCAGGATTACGACCTATGGGTGAAGTTATTGATCCTAATATATTATATTTTATTCCAGGTGTTGGAGATGCTTTACTAGCAGGAGAAGCGGTTTATGATGTTGCCAAAGGTAACTATGGAGATGCTCTCATAGCAGCAGGATTACTTGCTGCACCAAGTGCTGCTGCTGGAGCTGGAAAAACTGTTTCTAAATTAAGAAGACGTATTACTCCTCCTGCGACAAAAGCGGGTGAATTTGTAGATAATGGAGTTGAATATGTATCTTATATGTCATCACAAAAAGGAACTCCTTCTTATTATTTTGTACCTAAAGAAGAGGTTACTAGAGGCGCTAAACAATGGGTACCAACTCAAGAAGAAATTGTTAACGCTATGGCCAAGTACTTAAAAAATACTAAACAAGCTACATTAGACGCAACCAGAACTGCTGTTGATAAAAAAGCTTCTTACAGCGCTACTGTATTAGCTTAGGAGAAAAAAGCCACAAATAAGGTTTATAGGAAAGAATCAGGACATAAGTATTATAATACTACGGGACACTAGAATTTAAAAGCTGGTAAAGATGTCGATGGCGTGTCCACAATATTACCTAGACCTGATTTGGAATATTTAAATATTGATTATGATTACATGTTCGGTGAAACATATTTAGTAAATTTTGAAAAATACAAAAAACATTTGAAAGAAGTTGAAAAAATAGGTTTTAGTGAAAAAGATGCTTGGAACAAATTCTATAAAATGCACAAACAAATTGTGGATAAAGAAATTGCTAAAGGTATTTATAGATTAGGAGGTAAAATTAACTATTTAAATTATTTTGGATATGGCGAATAAATTTATAGATTTTATTAATAAAGCTTATGGCGGATAGGATTATTCGTCTGCAATGGGTGCTGGTTCTTTAGGTTTATAGAAAAGAGAAAGGGCTGCTGAAAAACTTCCAGAACAAGAACGACATGAATTTATGGAAAGATCTAATAAGTAGATTAGAAAAGGAGGCATTTGGTATCCTGCTTTAATTGGAGCACATGTCTTACCAACTGCTGAGTTGGCACTTATTGGGGATTTAACTGAAGGAGGGATTAGACTTTCTAATTGGAAATATGGTAATTTTCCTGTACTCGAAAACTTAAAAGAAGAAGCAGGTAAAAGACAACATACTTAGTATAAACAATTTGGAGGAGAATTAATTTACGATAAACCAACTTTAATACCTAAATAGAAATGATGAATAATTTTGATAATATTGCTAGTTTATTTAAACCTAATTATAATGTGTATAAACCTTCTCTAAATATTTCAGAACCAGAATCTAACCCTTCAGAATAGGTGCGAATTATTTACGATCCAGATAATGTGTAGCGTATTAAATCTATTGTAGTAGAAATGCCACAATCTGAAGACCCATTACTTAATTCTGAACTTGCAGCTGATGATGTTGAAAAACCACAGGTACATGAATCATCACAATAGAATTATGAGTTTTTTATGCAAGAATTGGAAAAATTTATCGCGAAAAATCCTAAATATAAAGATATTAAAGATTCTTTGGTAAATTTAGCTGCTTTAGAGAGTAATTACAAACTATCTGTAGAAAATACATAGGGATCAGGTGCTTTAGGATGGTTCTAGTTTATGGATAACACACGAGCTGCTTACAATACACAAACAAGAGAATAGTTTGCTCACGATCCGTAGTCTCAGTTGTTAGTAGCTGCACAACATTATACTAAATTACAATAGGAAATACGTAAAAGAGGTGGAAATCCTGATGATTTTGTAACAATGTATGGAGCGTGGTGGAGACCTTCCTCTGCTTATTAGTATTTACAAAATCCTGATTATGATTTTACAACTAAATATAATGAGAATTTTTAGAAGATACGACAAAGAGCACGAAATTTCGTAAATAATTATGGAAAAGGTAATAGTTAATATAGGTAATAAATCTTATACATGTGATTTATTAATTACAGAAGCCGAACATAAACAAGGTCTTATGAATGTTAATTATTTGGCTCCGGATAGAGGTGCTTTATTTGAATTTGATAAAGAAGGTACTCATGAATTTTGGATGAAAAATACACCTTTAGAACTTACTCAAATATCTATAAACGATGATGATGAAGTAGAATACGTATATCAAGCAATTCCTAATGATGAAACCTTAATACCTTTTGAGAATTGTAAATA
>JAEIGA010019965.1_pt1 | contig 10213 bp, 2 predicted proteins | sample 9270691 | NCBI WGS metagenome assembly JAEIGA01 (sample SAMN17057246, study PRJNA624740) | gut metagenome | biome: biome; isolation source: fecal sample | host: Bos grunniens | place: China: Xizang | collected 2019
GGCTCAAGAGTAACCTTTACCTGCAGGTCTTCGGCTGCTGTTGACGATGCCTGTGATGCAATGCTGTCACTGCGTAACAGCCAGTTGTTGTTATGCGCTTTGTCAAGGAAACTGTCGTCGGTCATACCAAAGGCAAAGTCAAGGCCCGGTGCAAAAACGCCGCCGGTCTTTCTCTGTCCGAATATGTCGCCTGTGCTTGGGAGGAATCCCGGCAAGTTCATTGCGTAGGCATTGGTATAGTTCACCGAAACATTGCGTACAAGCATCAAGGCGCGTACAGGGTACTGCATGGCCTTAGCAAACTTGCTCAGCTCGCCGCTCTTTTCAGCCTTTGGCAGAATGGTTACCTTTACGTTAATGCTGTCCTTGTTCTTTACAAGAATTTTGTTTTCATCAAGAATTTTGTATTTCAGCCTGTAGTTCTCGCCGTTTTTCGTGCGTGCCGTTATCTCGACATTCTTGTTCTTCAGGTTGTGCGCAATGGTTACGGTAGTGTCTTCGCGTATTGTAATCTCCTTTACAAAGGGCTTAATTTTCTTTGGCTTTGGCTTGCGTGCCGTCTTTTTGCTCTTGCTGCTTGAGAATCGTTTGTTTGTATCCTCGAGATATGGTATGAGGTTATACAACTTCTCGAAGTTCAACGTGGTCTTTAGTGATACGTTGCGCTTGTTTGCGATGTTGTTGCCGAGGTTTATACCCGCCATGCTGTTTCCTCTCAACCAGTTGTATGTCGCAGAATAGCTCGCATCGGCCGTCAGCCATTCAAAAATAGGCAGTTTGTTAAGTGGCAGAGTGTACGACGCACTGAAATTCTGCTGGTAGCCGAGTGGGGTACCGAACTCTTTCAGGCTATGCTTTACCGAATCCTTCCACATTACATAATCACTTGGGTACAATGCTTTGTTTACCGGTACGAATGGCTCTGACACCTCGGCATTTGTTCCGGTGTTTATGCTCATCTTCAGGTTGGTTGTAGGGTCCCACTTGAGCGACATTGAACGGTTCCAGTAGAATTGCTGCGAGTAGGTGATAGGTATCTCTCCATTACCAGCCATGGCATCGAGGTCGCGTCGTTGTATCTCGTGGTAGTTGCGTGTCATGTCGGTATTCATCGCAAGCGACTGTGGCAACGGGTTTATGCCCCAGTCTTTCAATATCTTAACCCATTTCGACTTGCTGGAAATCTTGTCAAAAGGTTTGATGGTTTTTATAGGGCTTGAATAATTGTATGACAACGATGCTTTCCAGTTAAGCCTGTTTTCCCAGCTTATGGTGCTTCCGCTGTTATCGGTGCTTGCACGCGAATAGCTGAAGCTGATATTGGCAGGGTCGTAAGGCATTGGTGTCTTGCTGCTTATGTTTATCTTCGCATTGCTTATGCTGAAGTTTCGGCTTATTGAATGTACCTCGGCAATGTTCTTTAGCGAATCCCTGCTCTCACCATCATATGAGTCGAGCATCTCCTTGAATGAGAGGTCGGTATCGAACGGACTGTAAAGAGGTGATGTAATCTCTTCCGAGAATGAATAGTATGTCGGTATCGACACCTTGAACGACTCGGGTAGCAGACGGCCTACATTCATTGTTCCTGTCACTGAGTACTTGTAGTGGTTGTCGGTGCTGCGTGCCGACAATTTCTCTTCAAGGCCACCGAATCCGGCTGTTTCAACCTTACCTTGTGCTGCCAATGTCGCTATATCCGACAGTTTGATGTTCAGGTTTCCTTGTGCCGCCCAACCGCTCTTGTTGCTGAAACCGAGAAGACGCATCTCGTTAACCCATACTATTGCCGACTTGTTGCTTGCGCTGTTGTTGCGCACACCAATCATAAGCACCTTAATCTGTCCGAGTGACGGGCTGCCGACAATGCTTATTCTGTTCTTTGGTGTCTCCTCGTCATATTCGCTGTATATGGTAGTGTTTGTTACACCCTCGGCATTGCTGTTGCGCAGGGTGTTACGTCTTGTCTTGACATCGGTCAGCTTGTCCAGCGGAATGTCAATCATATTCTCCTGTGGCCATACAGTTGTTGCCGCAGCGGTGCTGTTGCCGTCGTATGAGCCGTGAGGAGTAAGTGTCAGAGGAATCTCATATTCATAGTAGTTGCTCTTGTAGTCGGAGCCGAGGCGTACGAACAGTGAAATATCGTTGTTCTCCAGTTGGGTTACATTGCCTTCGAGTGCTTCGGCATGTACGTAAAGCTGCACTCGCTCATATTGACGTATGTCGAGGTTTGTCTTCTTATATACGGCACGTGACTCCTTGCTTCCGAGGTTATTGACGTTGAGCGCAAGTGCCTGCTCGTTGTCCTGACGTAATTGTGGCTGGCTTGGGTCTATGATACGTGTTATTCCCGGTGGAAGTACATAGTTGACAGGTTGTCTGTCGCCATGCTCCTCAATGTTTGCAGCCGATGTCGTGAACTCTCCCGAAATTGTGGGAGATGTGTTGTTCTTCGATGCGATAGGCTGCTGGTAAGGACGCCATGTGCCACGTACGAGCTGCATTGTCGCAAAGCGCAATGTAATAGGCTTTGCAAACGATGTCATATACATACGTATAAAACGTATCGATGTGAAGTCGCGTATTGAACCGACAACCTTTTCGTAATCCTCAATGGGGATACGGAACTTGTACCAGTTTACGCTCTCGCTGTTGCCGTTGCGTAGCTTGGTGGTGACGACACGCTTGTCGGTGATATAGTTCTTGCCGACAACCATCTCTTCGGGACGCAGAGAAATTTTGTATTGGAAATAGTTCTCATATTCGTCCATAGTGAAATCCTGGTTCGTATCTTCTACGTCAGGTGTGGATTTTGCTGCACTGCTGTATGCTGCATCCGATGTGTATGGCGAGTTGCCCTCGGTGTTGTTGTAGAACTTGTATCGTTCGATGATGCTCTTCTGCACGGCATCGTAATCGCCACCACGATAGTAGTGGTAGTTATCTCCGGCTGGGTCTTTGGCAATGCTGTCATACACCTCTTGGCTTACACGTCCTTTCAGTGTTTCAAGGTAATTCTTGTATGTCGGGAATTCGGCTTCTTCGGCACTGCTTAATCCGTTCAAGCCTGTATCCTGCTGGTCGCGGCTGCCACTGTTGTTGTCAAAGGCATATACAAGGCTGGCTGTTGTAGGAATACGTCCCCAATTTGTCTCTTCGTATTCGTATGTGTTGCCGGCTGCAGGTAAGCCGTTCTCGAAGAATTTCTTTCCGTCTTTAAGAATATCTTCCGACACCTCACCGAGGTTGAAATACAGATCTCCACCCATTCCTGTCTGTTCGTAGATGAATGGGTCGAGCAACCAGAATTCGAGATACTGTATGTTTGCGCTCTCGAAATCGGTTGTGGTCAGCTGACGTGTGATACCGCCCCAACGTCTTTCGGGGTTGTTCAGCTTACCGTTGAAGTCCATGTCGGTATCGAGGTTATACGGTCCACGTTCGTTGGGGTAGTAGGTGACATCGAACAACGAAAGTGACGACGACTCGCCGTAAGTCGATTCCTTGTTGGGGTATAGCTCACGTTCATAAACCTCGCGTACATAGTGGTTCGACAGCTGGTCGAGGTCGCTCTTTATATGCGCAGGGGTCAATGATGAACTGCGACGTGTGAAGAGCGGGTCGATAGTGTACCAGCTGATACGTGCGCGGTCATATCCTGTGCGTATATCATTAATAAGGTTATAATTCGGCATGCCTGTCGGTATTGATGACAGCATCCATTGTGACGGCGACTTTAGGTCAATGCCATTTTCTGTGCTTTCAAAGTCATCGATGTAAGAGGCTTCGCTCTGCACATGCTTTGACGTTCCCGCTTCAAGGCGTGCAAATTCGGCTGTCAGGCTTATCGATGACGGCTCGGTACAGCTTATCAGCGGTAGCTTGTCAATCATGTTTGTCAGCCATTGGCTCTGTTTCTTCCACGAAAGGTTGAAACCCCACAGGAAGTTCTGCAAAGGCTCTGCACCCATGTCAACCTTTGATGTCAAAGGCTTCTCGGTAAGCGACATGAGCGTACCGCCGAACTTGAAATCGTTGGAGAAATCGTATTTCCAGTTCAAACCGAGTACGGTTTTGCGTTGCATGTTGTAGAGTGTATTGCTCTCCAATGATACCTGCACGTCTGTTCCTGCATCTATGATGCTCTGGTTCAGAATGGTTACCGTTCCCGACGAATAATCGACCTGATAGTCGCTATTCTCGGTCAATGTGACTCCACCGGCTGTTACAACGACTGAACCTTTTGGAATGTTGGTGGAGCCGGTCTGTATCACGTTTGCCGAAGAACCTGTATATTCACCTATAAGGTAGAACTTGTCCTTTTCGGCAATCTGTTTGGCCTGTGTCTTTGTTGAATCATACAGCTCGTTGAAAACATACTTCTCGGCTATGGCATTGTTGTTGATTTTTCCTTCGAGGAAACTGCCGAAAGGCTCTACCGAAGGGAAGAAAATTCTACCTGACGCAGCATCGATAGTATATCCTTGAATGAAGTCGAATATGCCGTTGGGGTTCTCCTTGCTGTTGTTGCTGTCAAGACGGTCAAGATTCAACAATTGCAGGAGCGGTGTGCTCTTTAGTCCCTCTTCCGGAATGTATGTGATGTTTGTTCCCAAGCTGTCGCTGGCATAATATACGTCGAGCTTGAACTCTTCACTTTTAAGGTTGCGTGTCTCCAAAGAATAGACGTTCTTCATCATAAGGTCCCAGCATCCGTTCTTTGGCGAGCAGGCGTTGGGCTTCAACAACTTTACAAACAGGGTCGAAGTTGACTCATTGACATCGTTCGAGAATTCACCGACCTGATATGTCTGTCCTCCGTATGTGAATTCATAGGCAACGGCAAGAACTTCGTCAGCCCTGAGGGCGGTTTTCAGCGAGATGAAACCGAGTTCTCTGTTTAATGTATATTCGTTTGAAGATAGTAGTCGTGCGTTTGAGAGTTTTTCATAGTCGAGTCCGCCGTTCATGCCACTGATGTTGTTCATAACATTGTTTATCTGGTCGAAATCGCGTATGGCCGAATAGGTGTTTGCCATCTCGGGGTAGAGGTTGTTGGCATAGTTCGACGGCAGGCTGCTCTGGCTTTGTGCATACCAAAGGGTGTTGCTTATATGGTTGCTTTCTGCAATATCGGTAAAGGCTATGATGTTACGTGGATTGCTGTAGTCGCTTGTCTTGTTGGTTATCCACACCTCGATGCGGTTGATGTTTATACCCGACAGGATTGTAGGCAACTGCGACATGGCGCGGTCGTAGTTGTCACGGAAATAGTGTGCAAGGAAAAAGTGCTTGTTCTCGTCGTAGTTGGTAATCTCAATCTCGTATGTGGTAAGTTGCGCTCCGCCTTTTGAACTTACGACGTTGGTGTTTGATGTCTTTTGTGAAATTACGGTCTGCAACGATAATTTTCCGAATTGCAGGTCGGCTCTTACACCAAACAATGACGATGCACCTCTGATAAGTCCCGAGTTGGTCGGGAAAGAGATGTTTCCGGCCTCAAGCAACTTTATTATTTCGTCCTCTTTGCCTTCGTATTTGAGTCCTATCTTCTTTGCGTCATAGCTGAATGTGGCTTCGGTGTTATAGTTGAAGTCCATGCTCATCTTGTCGCCGACGCTGCCTCGCAGGTTGAGATTGATTTTCTCGTCGAAATCGAAACTGTTTGTACGGCGGCTGCGTGTCGGCAATGCCGGATTATCGATGGTCTGTATTGTATATCCTATCTTCAGCTCGGCATTACCCTGTGTCTTTATACGCACACCGCCCGGGCCGAAAATCTTCTCAGCCGGGCCAAGGTCAAAGTGCATGTCGGTAAAGTCGAACTTGTCTTTTTTGCTGGACTTTTCCCACTCCTCGTAATTCTTCTTCTTGAAGTAGCTTCTCATTGAGCTTCTTTCGTGCCATTTTGCATACTCCTCGGGCGACAACAGGACAGGTGCTCCAAGCAACGAGCCGTCTTTCAGACGTGTGGAAATTGTATATGTGCTGTCGAGGTCATTGTAAATGGTATCGGTTACAATGTTTTCCGGGTCTTCAAGGTCGAGAGAATGGTGCTGGTTCTCCTCAAAATTCAACGGTGCTGTCTCGGAAACGGGATAGCGGGCCTGTACCGAATCGTTTATCAGCTCAGCCTTGTGTCGTCTTTTTATTGAGTGACGCACTAAATCATTGCGTACGTTCTCCTGCGCAAGTATGTTTATACATGCGAAAAGAAGTGTCAACAATGTAAATATGCGTGTTCTCATTCTCTGTTTGTGCTTTCTCTTAAAGTTGTTTCAAAGCAAGCTTGATAACCTGTTCAATTGTTGCCTGTGGCTCGCTTTTTACAATTGACTGCACTACCTTGTTTGCGGCAGATGACGGGAAACCAAGCATTACAAGTGCAGAAACTGCACCGTCAATTACATCGTTGTTTACGGTAGCAGCGGCAGTTGCGGTGCTTGCAAAGTCATTTCCGATGCCTTTTATTTTGTCCTTCAGGTCAATGATAATTCTCTGTGCAGTCTTCAAACCGATACCCTTGACACTCTTTATGGCTACTTCGTTGCCTGTTACAATGGCTTCGCACAACTCGTTTACGGTGAATGCTGACAGAATTGTACGTGCTGTGTTGCCGCCTATGCCGGAAACTGAAATCAGCAGAAGGAACAGTTCGCGCTCCTGTCTGTTGCTGAATCCGAAGAGCTGGTGTGCATCCTCGCGGATAACCTCGTAAATGTATAGTTTTGTATCTTTTTTGCCTTGTAACGCACTGTAGGTGTTGAGTGTTATGTTTGTTTCATATCCAACTCCGCAGCACTCTATTATTGCTGTTGCCGGTGTGAGTTCGGCAATTTCTCCTTTCAAGTATTCAATCATAGTATTTTCTTTTTATGCTTAATATGCTTTTACAAAACGATGTTTTTCCCTTTTTATTGTATATAATATACCCGCGTTATAATAAAAACACCCTTTTTGGGGGTGTCTTTATACTTGTCAGGCTTTTGTTCTCTCTATTTTCAGCACCTGGGTGCAATGCTTCATTACAGCCGGTCGGTGTGTTACAAAGATAAGCGTTTTGCCGGTTTTCTCTTTTGTAAGCCTTGTCAGCATCTCCTGTTCTGTCTCTTCATCAAGAGCCGATGTAGCTTCGTCAAAAATGATGATACTTCCCGGACGTAACAGTGAACGTGCTACCGAAAGACGTTGTGCCTGTCCTTCGCTGACACCGCCGCCGCTTTCTGCGATAGGAGTATCAATGCCGTTTGGCAGGTCAAACACATAGTCGGCACAGGCAATGTGCAAGGCTTTGGATATCTGCTCTTCTGTTGCATCGGGGTTGCCTAAAAGCAGGTTTTCTCTGACTGTTCCGCTGATAAGGCTGTTACCCTGCGGAACATAAACGATGTTTCCTCTTGTCAAGGTCGATGCATTGTATTTCTCTTCGTTGTTGTATAGCTCAATACTTCCGTTTCTTGGCGTTGTAAGGGCTATCAGCAATCTCAATAAAGTCGTTTTTCCGGCACCTGTCTCACCAACAATGGCGGTTATGCTTTCCGGTGGGAAGTCGTAACTGAAATTATCCAGAATTTTACGGCTGTCCTCCTCGTAAGAGAATGTGACATTGTTGAAACGTATGCCGGCAGTCTTTTTGAGCATTATGCTGTCGCCCTGCTGCTCCAAAGGAATGTCTTCAAGCTCATGGACTCTTTCAATGGCAGTCAATGATGATGCTATGCCGGGAATATATCGGCTTAAATCCATTGTCGGGTTCTGAATTAGGTTTACAAGTTGCAGATATGCAGCCATAGTACCGTATGTTATCACGGCATCGCGTAATCCGCATACACCCCACATAAAGGCAACCAGGTAACCTGCCGCAAAACCAAACTGAATAAGAGTGTATGTGCTGATAGAGAATTTTGTGCGTCGTGAAATCTGCTCATGAAGTTTTCCTTGCAACTCGTTAAGGCGTTGTTCGGTTGAATTGTTCTGCTCCATGGCCTTGATTACCTCCTTGTGTTGCAGGCTCTCTTGCAGTACCGACTGTATGCGGCTGTCGCTGTTACGTACTTCGCGGTTGTATTTTCTCATTCTGCGAATGTAGAAACGGCTTGCAATCAGGCATACAGGGAGAATCGCTATTATGGAAACAGCCAACATCGGGTTCATATAGTAAAGCAGTCCGAACGAGGCTATGAGCTGTATGAAAACGACTACTGTCGAAGGTATGGTGTCAGTAATCAGTGCCGTGATGTTGTTTACGTCCCCTTCGAGGCGGTTGACAAGGTCGCCGGTGTGACGCTTGTAGAGGTGAAGCCAATCACATTTCAGCAATCTTGCAAAAATTTTAAGACGCAGTCTGTTGCGGATTTTGTTGCCTATAATCGAATGTATCCATCGGCTTGATATGCGTAGAGCAATTTCTGCAATCATCAAGGCGCCGACAATGATTCCTGTCGTTGTGAGTGATCCTTCGGTTGTTCCTGTGGCTATGTCAATGGCATGCTTGCAGGCTATTACCCATAACAATTGGCATGCAACGTCGGTAATTCCAATGGCAATGCTTGCCAAAGCCTGTCCTTTGGCGTTCCTGGCATTTTGCCATAGCCATTTGAGCAATTTTTTTGTAGGTATTCCGTTTGCTTTCACTGTTCTATCCAATTATTCTGCGAATATACAAAATCTATCTTACCAAAGCTCTGCTTTGCAGGTATAAATGCATCTAACCCTCAATATTTGTTCTCTTTTGTGGCAAATTCAATGAGAAATTGTATCTTTACTCCCCAAAGTAAAACATTATAGACAAAATGAAAAAACATACAACAGTTCTCTTGGTTGCCCTGTTCTCGGCTCTTCTGTTTACAGCATGTTCAACCAAAGAAAATTTCGATGAAAACGGCAAAATTGCAAAAGATTTCGAGCAACGTCGCAATCTCGTGGGAGGTGATTATTTCAATCTCTTCGATACTCTTTGCGGTGAACGTCTTCAGGCAATGCAGTTCCTGTACGCATATATGCCGTTACCCGATATCGCCGATTATTCGGCTGAATATCACTTGCAGAATGTCGATTATGCTCTCAAGGCTCGTGCCGAAATGCCTTGGGGAAAAACGGTGCCTGTAAGGGAATTCCTGCATTTTGTGTTGCCTGTCAGGGTAAACAATGAAAATATGGACACGAGCCGCGTGGCTTTCTATAACGAATTGAAGGAACGCGTGCAAGGTCTTTCAATGCACGATGCGGTGCTTGAGGTAAATCATTGGTGCCACGAAAAGGTTACATATACACCGAGCGACATACGTACAAGCTCACCGCTCGCGACAGTACGTACAGCATACGGCCGTTGTGGTGAGGAATCGACATTTACCGTTGCCGCGTTGCGCGCTGTGGGTATTCCTGCACGTCAGGTCTATACTCCGCGTTGGGCGCATACCGACAACAATCACGCTTGGGTTGAGGCGTGGGTCGATGGTGAATGGCATTTTCTTGGAGCTTGCGAGCCTGAGCCGGTGCTCGACCTTGCATGGTTCAATGCTCCCGCTTCACGCGGTATGCTCATGCACACCAATGCTTTCGGTAGCTATGACGGCCCCGAAGAGGTGTTGAGCGTAACTCCCTGCTTTACCGAAATAAATGTTACATCGAACTATGCTCCGGTTGCAACAACTGCTGTAAAGGTTGTTGACGAAAAGGGTAACCCTGTAAAGGCGACCGTTGAATTCAAAATATACAATTATGCAGAATTCTACAGTGCTGCGACAAAGGAGTGTAACGAAAATGGCGAAACATCAATAACATCAGGTCATGGCGATATGGTTGCCTGGGCTTCAAAAGATGGTAAGTTCGGCTTTGCAAAATTTACTTCCGGCAAGGACGCGGATGTGGTGGTCGTGATAGACAAGGCTCCCGGATATACCGCGACTTTGGAGATGAATATAACTCCTCCCAAGGAGCGTAATACCATACCTGCAGTAACTGCGGAGCAGGCTGCCGAAAACACACGTCGCTTTGCACACGAGGACTCGATACGCAATGCCTACGTTGCCACATTCCCTACTGTAGAGAATGCAAAGGTGTTGGCAAACGAATTGTCTGTCGATGAGCAGGCGATGGTAAAGTTGTTGAAGGATTCGCGTGGAAATCATGTCACAATGGTAGAATTCCTTCGTACATGCCCTGTTGAAGAGAGAGGAAAGGCTTTGAGAATGTTGTTCTGCCTGTCCGA
>JAEIGA010019966.1_pt1 | contig 10213 bp, 14 predicted proteins | sample 9270691 | NCBI WGS metagenome assembly JAEIGA01 (sample SAMN17057246, study PRJNA624740) | gut metagenome | biome: biome; isolation source: fecal sample | host: Bos grunniens | place: China: Xizang | collected 2019
AAAGGAAAACGGAAAGGATGTCGGCAGCGGAGGATTGGAGTAATGCGCGAGCTTTCCGGCAATACAAGAATAAAGCTTTCACAGATTCTCGATTTTATTTATTGGCACTCGGGTTTAACTGAAGACGCTCATAAATATAAAATAGGAGAGATTTCTCAAAAAACAGGTTTGCAGAAATGTCTTGTTAATAACAGAATTGTGTGGTTGCTGCCAAATCAGAACTCGAACTTTCTGCAGAAGAAAATGTCAAAACCTGATACAAAGCAGCTCGCAAAATCTTGCAAAAAAGCAAGACCGGACGGCATTATAAGTTTTAGAAATGGGATAAAAAATGGTGCTAGAAACTATTTTAAACACATGACAAATTCATGGGCTCAGAAGCCTGTAAAAGTACCTTTTTTAAATAATGCAAAAGTCGGACTTAATCAATTCAGTATTCATCACTTATTTGTAACGAAAGGCAAACCAAGACCATTGAAAGAGGTCAAAGACAGAGCAGAATGTTTACCATACGTGCGAGATGTTCTTGAAAGGGCAGGAAAACCGGCTGACCATTATTTTAATAAAAAAGGTGAAGAATCCTATTCTATTGTTGGAAAAGCAAACTTTAACGGTATAGATAGAGAAATGGAAGTAATTATATCTAAAGATAAACATAAAAATCACTTTTATCTATCGGTGTTTAAGTTAAAAAAATAAGGTCAATTGCGAGTTAGCAACTAGGCTAAAGTGCGCGAACGCTATGTCTGCAATCGACCTTAACAATACTATAGCACGTTCAGGGGCAAACATCAAGTCAAATCGAGAAATCGAGGAGCGGTAAAAAATGGCAAAGAAAGTGACGCTGGAGCAGGTTCTTGAAGCGATAAAAGGCACACAGGGGCTTGTTTCCAAAATACAGAAAAAACTCGAAGCTGCGACAGGAGAGACGTGGTCGTGGGAAACAGTGGAGCGTTATATTCACAAATGGGAAGCCTGTGAAGAAGCCGTCAAAGCAGAAAAAGAAGCCATGCTCGACTTGGCCGAGAACAATATTTTTAAGGCACTCACACAGAATGACCTTGCTACCAGTAAGTGGTATCTGCGCATGAAAGGAAAAGAACGCGGTTATGTCGAGACGCAGGAAATACACAACGTCAACGCAGACCCGCTCAACGTCAATTTACAGGGCGATTTATTCAGCGCAGAGGACCTTATGCAGTCGGGAACAGTGGAAGTAAGCAGTGAAGAAGGAAGTACAGAAGAATAAAGGCACTGTTCCGTTTATTCACCAGAAACAGATCATCTCTGCACCGGACGCGTTTAAGAACGTGTCGTACTTCTTCCTTTGCGGCGGTTACGGCTGCGGGAAGTCGTTTTCTATTGTTTTAATGATTTTCATTATCTGCAAGAAGTATCAGGGTGAAGATATTACAGTCGCATTGTGTTCTACTACAATCACCCTTCTGCAGAAAACAGTAATACTCGACCTGCAGAAAATCTGTAAAAAAACAGGCTCACGTTTTGAGTACAATCAAAAGGATAACATAATTACTATAGGAACAATCCGGTTCCTGCTTATAGCAACCGGCCAGCCGAACGACATATATGGACCGAACGTAAACATCTGCTTATGCGACGAGGTTGACGAGCTCCCGGAACAGAAAGCCATAGAAGCGCACAAGGCTCTTTCAGAACGAACACGTATAACGCTCCCGGACGGAAGAAAGCCTTATATTATGTATTTCTCTACAACGCATGGTTACCGCGGGCTTTATAAAATCGTGCAGAAACTTAAATCCGATAAACTCCCTTATATACTCGTCCGTGGCCTTACGAAAAACAACACTTCACTTGATCCGCAGTACGTTAAAAACCTTTATGCTATATATGACGAACAGGAGCGTCTCGCGTACCTGGAGGGAATGTTTGTAAACCTGCAGAGCGGCCGCGTGTTCTCTGATTACGATGACGAGAAGTGCCGTGTTGAGCCGTTTGAAATTACTCCGGACATGACTGTTTATGTCGGGCAGGACTTGAACTCCGGTTTCAGTAAGGCTACGGCCATAGTGAAGAAAGACAAGTGCCTTTATATCGTTCACGGCTGGAGCTTTAAGGAAATAGGCGGCGGACCTGCAATAATGCGCTCTACGTTCCATGACAACGAGATACTATGGTTTCCCGACTGTTCCGGAAAGGAAATCCTTAAAGGCTATAAACAGGAGATACTAGACAACGGCATACAGTGCAGAATTGGCTCTTCTAACCCTCGTATTCTCGATACAGTGTTCTACGTCAACAAGCTCTTCAAAATGGGAAAGTTAAAGGTGTTCAACTGTAAGGCGACAGACGAAGTTTCCGAAGCGCTTAAAGTGCAGGCATACAACGACAACGGGATGCCCGAAAAAGGCAGCGGAGAGACCGACCCGGATCATTTTACGGATTCCGTGCGCTATTGTATTTACCGCATTGTCCGCTCTGACCCTGACTTCATGGACTTAAAGGAACTGTCCAGAGAGAACGTAAAGGAAAACGGCTACCTTAATATTAAGGGTGTAAACGTGTAGATGACTATATCTGCATGAGAGGACAACTTAATTTATTTAACCTTCCGCAAATGCGGATTGACAAGCCGATAAGGCTTATAGAGATGTTCGGTGGAATCGGGTCTCAGGCAATGGCATTGCGGGACATAGGAGCAAACTTTGAACACTACAGGCTCATTGAGTTCGACAAGTATGCCGTGCAGTCTTACAACGCCATTCATGGAACAAACTTCACAACAACCGACATAAGAGACGTACACGGGGTTGACTTAAACATCGAAAAGCGCGATAGCTTTACTTACTTACTTACTTACTCCTTTCCATGTACTGACCTTTCCGTTGCCGGCAAAATGCAGGGCATGAGTAAAACCGAATGGGAAAACGGAAACAGTACAAGGTCCGGTTTATTATGGGAAGTTGAACGAATCCTTAAAGAATTAAAAGACGATGAACTCCCGCAGGTGTTACTTATGGAAAACGTGCCGCAGGTACACGCGGAAGCAAACAGAGCCGATTTTGAATCGTGGCTTGCGTTCTTACGTTCAAGAGGTTATCAGAACTTCTGGCAGGACTTAAACGCAAAAGATTACGGAATCCCGCAGAACAGAAACAGGTGTTTTTGCGTGTCGGTTTTAAGCAGGGAAACAATAGAGTTTGAGTTTCCTCATCCTATTCCGCTGACAACTGTAATGAAAGATTACCTTGAAGATGAAGTAGACGAAAAGTATTACATAAACAACGAGAAAGCGCAGAAACTGATTAAGCAGCTTATTGATGACGGCACACTTCCTATAGACAGACAGACAGACAGACAGACAGACAGACAGACAGACAGAAATTACCGAGACCGCAAGATAATGTCAACAGTATTACTGAAAAACTTTGCAACGGCGAACATGGATTATCCGCCACAATGCGAGAAAACCGATTGTGCGTCAACTCTTCTTGCGAGAGATTGGAAAGGTCCTGCAAACTTTGTAAAGATGAACGGAGTAATAACAGAGTGATTCAACTAGGGTTTCTTGAACGTGGTACAGGAAAACATCAGAGCAATACAGTGTATGACAGAAACGGCTTATGCCCTTCTGAATACGCGGTGTTGTGGAAAGAAAGTTTTAAGGTAGTAGTAAAATGACAGTAATAACTAACAAGACAAGACAAGACAAGACAAGACAATGGTTATGCGTGTTCGCACGAATGTCAAGTGGTGGTACTTGGTAAAATGGATCACACACTTGACCACACTTTTGAAAGCGCAAACAGAGTTTATGATAAAGCGCAGCTCTGCCCGACAATACCGACTTGCGCCGGCGGAAACATTCAACCGAAAGTTATCGAAGAAACAAAATGTGTCGGAGGGCTTAATAATATGAAATGGGGAACACAGTATCACCAGCAGGACAGAGTTTATAAAGGCGACATTGCACTAGCTCAACCGGCTAACCTTCCCGAAGGCTCATATAAATACATTGTTGCCATGCGTGGCAGGAATCCGGAAAAGCCTTCCGACAGGACAAAGGGCGCACACATGGAGCAGAGACTTGAGAAAGCTCCGGAGGGTGTTGACAACACCCTCACGACTGTTCAGAAAGACAATTTGTGTCTTGAAATAAAACAGGCAACAAAAGACGGCTCGATAAAGTGTAAAGTCGGCGGCTGCTATGACGCAAGTTTCCCCGATTCTTCCACGCCGCGTGGAAGAGTACAGGAAGACGGAGACGTTACACCGACAATCACGGCTCAGGGCGGAGAAAACATAAACTTCGTTGAAACACAGTACAGAATAAGAAAACTTACTCCGCTTGAGTGCTGGCGCTTAATGGCTTTCAGAGATAAAGACTTTAACAAAGCAAAAGAATCGGGAGTGTCGAACAGCCAGCTGTACAAGCAATCCGGAAACTCGATTTGTGAATGTGTTCTACAGGCTATATTTTTACAGATGAACATTCAAAATCTAAAGAATTGGAATGACCGAACAGATGAAGAAAAAAGGGGTGTGCTAGTATGCTTAAAAAGATAAAGTTTGAAGAATCAATTTATTATGTAGATACAGACGGAAAAGTTTTTAATGAGAAAATGCACGAACTAAAACCAGAGGCAGACGTTGTCGGATATAAAAGTGTTGTTATAAAAGGTCATAGGAAACTGATTCACAGACTTGTTGCAAAGGTATTTATTCCAGACTTTACAGAAGATAAACAAGTACACCATATAAACGAGAATAAATCCGATAACAGACTTGAAAACTTAAAAGCTATGACTTTACTCGAACATCAAAGACTGCACAACCAAAAATACCCGGAAACAAAAATATGTGAAGTTTGCGGACAAGTATTTACACCCGATAAAACGAAAAGAAATCGAGCTCATGTATGCTCGCTTGAATGTAAATTAAAACTAGATAAAGTTCATGCACTAAAAAGACAAAAACCTATAAATCAATATTCAATAAACGGAGAGTTTATTAAGACATGGGACTCTGCAAGAAGTATTCAAAATGCAACGGGATATTTTGAATCAAATATAAATAAATGCTGCAATGGAAAAATAAAAAGTTATAAAGGTTTTGTATGGAGTTATACAGAATTAAGCCGTGGAATGAGTAGTCAAGGATTACTTAACAACTGACTATATAAGCGTAGTATTATCAACAAACAAGGAACGTTGTTCCGGAAAGCGTACTGTAGGGAGTTTCTCTGCGGTGCGCTTTTTTATTTAGAAAGACTATGTATTCAGGACATTGTCCTGCAAAAACTACACCTGCCTTGACTGTTTCCCGAAGGCTGCAACATGAGAGGGTTTTCGCCGGTTTCATGAAATCCCGTTTGTATCATGCGAAATTGCAAAAATTGGTTGACTGTATGGAACAGACATACAACCTTGTAGAATTGCTCTGAAACGCTTACAGAACGTCACAGGAAAGCCGTTTCAGAGTTTTTGACATATATATCCAATTACTTGAAAAGGGGCTTACAATGGCAAGTTTTAAGAGTCTTACGGAATCCGAGAAAAACGAACATCATAAAAACATATTTTCAATTATTGCAGAGCATGAAAGCGAATGCACCGAAACGGAAGACGGCTACAAGGAAATAACACTTGACGGCTCGGAGCTTGAGCGCATACGTGACGAAATGTCCGCTATTGTTCAGGACTCGCGCCCAGGTACTCAGACGGCAGAGGAGATGAAACGGAGTCTTATTTCCGATTTCCCGAAGAAGTTAAAGGCAGAGCTATCAAAACGTAACATAGGCGACTACTTCAAAGATAACAAAGGAATTATTCAGGACGGATACGCAAACCCGGTAACGGGTATAGGCACACCGATTGATCCCGGAATGAACGTTGACAGTTTTATTCCGGTTTCAATACTTCCATCCGAAGCAACGGCTTATTATGCAAACGGCGGAGTTCCGGCACGAATCATCAACAAGAAAGCCGGTTGTCTTGCTCTTGACGGAGTACACTTTGAATGCGCAGACATGAAACCGGAAGACATCCAGCTTCTTGAAGATTACGCAAACGAGTGCGGATTTAGTGAAGCATACAATCAGTCTGTTACACAGTGTCTTATTTTTGGCGGAGCTTTCTGTTATCCGGTTCTTGACTTTGACAACCCTTTAACGACTCAGACAACGCTTGAACAGTTAAAACTCCGCTCCGGCGGTAAAAAGAACTTCATTAAGTATTGGGTAACGGCGGACCGGTGGAACTGCGTCTTTGTTCCGGACTACAATATAACCGCTCAGGACTACCTTTATGCACGTTCTCTGTTTATTCCTATCGGCGGTGTGCGTGTTTCTACTCAGCGCGGAGCAATGGTGCGCCCGCAGAAACTTCCCTTCTGGGGAGCAATTCAGCAGATGGGATGGGCAACAAGCGACTTTGAAGGCTGGATAAAAGACTTTGAAAGCTATCAGATAATGAAAATGTCACTCCCGATTATGGCGCAGCAGAGCTCTCTTATGTATCACGCAATACCGGCAGACGGCCTTATTATTGAGAACGGCCCGGACTTTGCAAAACAGTTCTTCAAGGAAAACGAAAAACAAATGCGTGAATGGTCTATGCTCCATCCACGTGCAATAAACAGTGTCGGGGAGATTAAGATTCTTGAGCGCACGTACTCAGGCTACAGAGACCTTTTGAACGAATCCCGTCTTGCGCTCTGCGCTTCTTCCGGCGTGGCAGAATCAATCTTGTTTGAAGAAAAGGCTACAGGACTTGCCAGCGACAACCGCGAAGACGTAACCCTTAAACAGTCTGAAATGATACGTCTTTTGTTTAACAACATTTCACCGAGTTTCAAGAATTGTATTGATCTTCTTGTATGTTCTTGTTTTGGTGTGGACAGTGAACAGGCAAAACTTGCCGGAAAAGTACGCATAAAGGCTGATAACGGCTACGTGCTTTCAGAACAGGATAAAGCGCAGCTCGGCTCTACCTTTACGCAGATATCCGGAAGTTTAACCGCAATGGGAGTTCCGCTTGAGACGGCCTTTAAGGTTGCTCATAAGTTTGTACCGAGCGCAGAACTTGACGAAAAGACCATGAATGAACTTTCCGCCGGTGACAATGAAGGTCTCGACAATGATATGTGGGAACAGATGAACGCCGGAAGAGATATAGCGGAAGAAGAGAACGGAATGACTATGTAAGTGACAGGGTTTTGTCATAACCGCTCCATTATTGGCTCTGCGAAAGCAGGGCCTTTTCTTGATTAAGGGGATTGAAAATGAACGAGAACTTACAGTCAAACGGACAGGGAACAAACGAGATTTTCAAGCGCGTAATGGAACGTAAAATGCTCTTAGGTTATACCTGGGATGAGATAGCGTGTAAAGCCGGAATACAGGTTTCAAGCTGGATGACCGGAGTGCCTTATTGCGAGCCGACAGACGAAGAACTGGTTAAACTTGCTCCGGTACTGAAAACGACTTATAAGTGGTTGAAGTACGGCATTAAGTGACGGAAGGATTGCGGATGAAGTATCCAATAGAGAGAAACGGATATATTTATAACAAGCGCACAAAAGAAGGGTTCATGCGGATGAAACGGCAGGGTATTCCGAGACCCTTATTTTCGTTACAGGACAAGCTCGCAAAACTCTTAAACTCACGATATCGTGAACTTATCTCACATTTAATTAAAGACCTTAAAGTAAAACTTTCCGACAGTGATATAACGCTGGATAAAGCGCCGGAAGAAGAAAGCATTGAAGAACTTCTGAACTTCTTTGAAGAACAGGGAAAGAAGCTACAGGAAGAAAACAAGAAAGCAACAGACAAGATTTTCCTGCAGAACATTGCAGCTGGATTAAAAAAGGATTGGCACGTAGACGAAGAAGCAATGCAGAAAGTTGACGAGCTTTACGGAATCGGCAGCAGTTTTGAAAAGCAGATGAAGTCTCTTTTCAAGAAAGAACGTAAACATTATCTTGAAAAACTTCTCTCTGACGCACCGGATAAATTAAAGCATATTGTCGGTGGGTTCTCGATAGATAAAAACCTTTTCTTTGAACAGAACTTAGACGCGATAGAAGACCTTTACATAAAGAATTCTCTCCAGCGGATAGCCGGTGAGGAATCATGGCTTAAAAGCAGAATACTTAAAGCAATTACAGACTACGCAACCGGAAAGAGTGAAACGCTTAATATAGGCGATCTTGCACGCATGGGATACGAAGGAAGCGAGAATATATCACGTCTTTTTGCACGCGACCAAATGCAGAGATTTAACAAGGCTTGCACTCTTTCAACTTTCAAAAATGCCGGAGTAACAAAAGTAAAATGGGTGACTTGTGGAGACGGCCGCGTAAGAAACAAAAGCTATACAGACAGGCGCGGAGTGTTCCATAGGGCGCACACAGAGCTTAACGGCAAAGTATTTAATGTAAACGACCTTCCGATAGAGATAGACGATTATAACTGCAGGTGCGGACTTGTTCCGGTGGAGTGGGCGGAATGATAAGGTTTGTTGTAAAAGGTGAAACACCAGCTAAAAAAAACTCCCGAATTGTCTTGAAGAACGGGAAAAACATACCGGGGAAAAAGTTTCAGCAATGGCACGAAGAGGCAGTCGTGCAGATTCTGAAACAGAAAAGACTGATACAAAATCTTCCTATAGGGGGTGAAGTGTCGGTTATATTGGAGTTCATACATGGGGATATGCGGAGAAGAGACAGTGATAACGGCACAAGCTCTATATTAGACCTGCTGGTAGATTGTGGAGTGTTGACTGATGACAAGTGGCAGATTGTGAGGAGTCTTTCTGTAACGAACAGTTATGAGAAGGGAAATCCAATGTGCGTAATTGCAATAAAAGCGTTTTCGGACAGGCATTGAAAGGAGGTACGTGTATGACGGGCGATACAATGAAAGCAAAGGTTTTACAAATGGAAACTGACATCAAGGAGATTAAGAGCGACTTAAAGGAACTGCCGGAAGTAGTCGCCAGAAAGATAAATGAGTCGGTTGATATGAAAATCCGTCTTGCAATAAGCGAGACAGAAAAGAAGTATCAGCTTAAATTCATAACCTTACTTCTTGCCATAATCGGCGAAGGTATAGGACTTGTACTTTCTTTCGTAAAGGGGTGAACATGACTTTAACCGCGTTTATCAGAAAGCATTTAGGTAACAAAGTTGATTTCGACAAAAAATACGGGTTTCAGTGCGTAGACTTGTACCGGATGTATTATGAAGAAGTTTTGAAGATACCGCAGACACCGCCGGTCGAAGGTGCTAAGGATATCTTTGTAAATCACGGCTCTCTGAACGTTACTTCTGACTCTGCCCTTGCGGACTACTCACGGGGAGATGTTCTTATATGGGGTGCAAGCAAGACCAATAAATACGGCCACGTTGCAATTCTTGTAGATATCTACAACACGAAATATTTTATTGTCCTGGAACAAGACGGCTTTGCACAGGACGGAGTTAAACTTGCATTCAGAAGCAGGGAGAATCTTCTCGGCTGCTTATGGAAATAGAGGGGGAAAACATGGAAGCAAAAAGTGCGTCATTGCTCGCAAAGGTTATAGCGGGTCTTGTGGTGCTTGTGGGTGCAATTCTCAAGTGGACTAACATCTTTCCGAATTGCAGCATTAACGAATTGTGCGTAGTAGGCTTTACGCTTATGGGATTGTTCGGGACTGTTGACCTGAACATTGCGCTTGATAAGTTTACGAAGAAAAAGGAAGGAGAAACGGAAGAATGTACACGTGGCTGATTATTGTTATTCTCGGCGCACTTCTGGCACTCACACTGTATGCTTCATACAGACTGTATAAGGCGCAGAAAGACGAAATCAACGCTCTTAAAGTGCAGCTTAAAAGTAAGACGGACAATGTGAATATTCTTCTTGATCACATTGAACGCATTAAAAAGATTAAGGCGGGAACGGCTACAACAATGCAGGAGATTGAAAATGCAGAACGTGACGAAGAAGTGCAGAATATTATTAACGGCATTATTGCTGATAATAACAACCGGGTGCGCAACAGTTCAGAAGGTTGACTACGTTCTTCCTCCAAAACCGGAACGGCAGACAATTCCCGCAATAAACACGATTAAAGACGTTGCAAAGGTAATCGTGTACTACGAGAGCCTTGTGCGTGAGTGGGAAGAATGGGGCGCAAGCGTTGAAGAAATAATCCGCTGAAAGACCGGTTATTGTCTTTCCGTTTCA
>JAEIGA010019967.1_pt1 | contig 10213 bp, 8 predicted proteins | sample 9270691 | NCBI WGS metagenome assembly JAEIGA01 (sample SAMN17057246, study PRJNA624740) | gut metagenome | biome: biome; isolation source: fecal sample | host: Bos grunniens | place: China: Xizang | collected 2019
AACCGGTGACGTAAGTCCGCTCCCGGGGCAGTCCACATTCTGCCAGGTACCGCCGTGCATGCTCGGAATAAGCCATATTCACATCGGAAATGATGTCCACAATGCGTCGGTTGGTTTCCTCCGGCAGGCACTCATCCTTGCACCGGTTGCCGGCTTCCATATGGAAGATAGGAATATGTAACCGCTTGGCAGGAATTGCAGACAGACAGGAGTTGGTATCGCCCAAAATCAGCAGTGCATCGGGCTTGATCTGATTCATCAGCTTGTAGGAGCAGTTGATGATATTGCCCACAGTTGCACCCAAATCGTCGCCTACTGCATCCATATATACCTCAGGATCGGCAAGCTTCAGATCCTTAAAAAACACGCCGTTTAAGTTATAGTCGTAGTTTTGACCGGTATGCGCAAGAATACAGTCAAAATACTGCCGGCACTTTTGAATGGTAGCAGCAAGGCGGATGATCTCCGGTCTTGTGCCAACAATGATCAAAAGCTTTAACTTGCCATTGTTCTTAAAAGAAATATCGGAATAATCCAGTTTGATGTCCATTACTCTACCACCTCAAAAAAAGTATCCGGCTTTGCGGGGTCAAAGGCTTCATTCGCCCACATCACGGTTACAAGATTTTCTGTTTCAGACAAATTGATAATGTTATGTGTATAGCCGGGTAGCATATGTACTGCCTGAATGTTCTCACCGGACACTTCAAAGTTCAGCACTTCCTCCGTGCCGATCTTCCGCATCTGGATCAGTCCCTTGCCGGACACCACAATGAAGAATTCCCACTTGGTATGATGCCAGTGCTGACCCTTGGTGATGCCGGGCTTAGAGATGTTCACACTGAACTGACCGCAAGAAGCAGTTTTCAGCAGCTCGGTAAAGGAGCCACGGGCATCCACATTCATTTTCAAGGGAAATGCCACCTTTTCTTTCGGCAAATAGGAAAGATAAGTGGAATACAACTTCTTTGCAAAGCTGTTGTAGGGGATTTCCGGCATCACCAGGGTTGCCGGCTGATTCTTAAAGCTTTCCAGCAGCTCTACAATTTCGCCCAAAGTCACCTTATGGGTGATGGGTGCATAGCAGTATCTGCCGTTTTCTGTTGCCACAGGATCAACACCCTCGTATTCGCAGCGATGGGCATTGCCCTCCAGGGCATCCAGCATTTCTGTGATCAGATCGTCGATATACAGAAGCTCCAGTTGGGTAGAGGCATCGTTCACAGTAATGGGCAGGTCGTTTGCAATGTTATTGCAGAAGGTAGCCACCGCGGAGTTGTAATTGGGGCGGCACCACTTGCCGAACAAATTGGGGAATCGGTAAACCAGCACCTTCGCGCCGGTTTCTTCCGCGTATGTAAAGAACAGTTCCTCACCGGCTTTTTTGCTCTTGCCATACTCGCCATTTGCATAGCGGCCAACCAGCGTTGCCTGAACAGAGGAAGACAGCATCACAGGACAGGTGTTTTTATATTCCTTCAGCTTATCCAGCAGTGTAGATGCAAAGCCGAAATTGCCCTGCATAAATTCTTCCGGATTTTGCGGACGGTTTACACCGGCAAGGTTAAAGATAAAATCTGCCTTTTGGCAGGCAAGGTTCAATTCTTCAGGAGTAGAGTCGATATCATATTCAAAAATTTCGCCAATTTGCAATGCAGGGCGGGTGCGATCCCGACCGTCCTGCAGCGCCTTCAAGGCCGCCACAAGATTCTTGCCTACAAAGCCTTTTGCTCCTGTAATTAAAATATTCATAACCTATCCCTCTTCGTTTTCGGGGCATTCGCCCCCAATCTATCCTGATTATACCACTTATGCTACCAAAATGCAACCAAAAAGAATAAAAAATACTATGCAGCTTTATTAACCGTTCATCCACAGCCAACAATATCACCGATAGCAAGAAAAAAGTGTCGTATCCGCAAAAAAGAGGCGGCTTCCACCGTCTCTTTTCTCTGAATTCATTTTATTCGTCTGCTAAAACAGTAGGAGCATACTTGTGGGTGGTAAGGGACAGCATAGTATAGCTTTTCGCCACGCCGTTATGCATCTTCAAGACAGACAGCTTTTGGTCCAGATCCTCCACCGAAGCTGCACACACCTTCAAAATGCAATCGTATTCTCCCGTGATAGCATAGCACTCCAAAATATCCGGGTCGTTTTCAACATAACGGAAAAACATTTCCGAATGCTCCACCGATTTCAGCACGATGAGAATAAAGGAAATTATGGGTTTTCCGATCTTTTTATTGTCGGTGATGACGGTAAAATTTTTGATAATACCCTCTTTTTTCATTGCGCGAATTCGCTTGTTCACCGCAGGTACGGAAAAATGCAGTTTTTTAGACAGCTCCGTCCCGGTCATATCCCCGTTTTGGGATAACTCTTTTATAATTCTAATATCAATTCCGTCCATAATAAACTCCCGATTGCATTTTAATAGATTTTTAATTTCGCTTAATAAAAAAACTGTTCCTATATAAAAATAGATAATAATTAAACCAATGTCAATAAATAAATTTAATTTTAATCTTCACTTCTCACAATGATGCCATCCGTGAAAGCAGAATTTATTCTAACCCGGCTATATCCATAAAGACGCTGTTTTGACTGGATTCTTTTCAAGTATTATACTGAAGAAAATACGAAAGGAACTGCGTATTATGGACCTAAGTACCGCGGCGCAAAACGCCAAGCCCTCCGGTGTTCGGAGAATGTTTGAACTGGCAAAACAGTATGATGATGCCATCAACCTGACTTTGGGTGAACCGGGATTTACCGCGCCGGACCATATTATTCAGGCCGCCATCAAAGGCCTGGCTGACAGGAAAACCAAATACACACCCAATGCAGGCATTAAGGCGCTTCGGGATGCCATTGCCTACAAGCTGGAAAAGGAAAACGGAATCAAATGTGACCCTGATAAAAACCTGATTGTGACCACCGGTGCCACACAGGCGCTGATGCTGGCAATGGTCACACTGGTCAACCCCGGTGACGAGGTGATTTTGCAAGGTCCCAACTGGCCGGATTATATGGGTCAGATCGATATGGTCAACGCCAAGGCGGTTTACGCCAAGGTAGACGATCGCAACGGCTTCAAAATGACCGCCGACATCATCGAGCCGCTGATCACTAACAAAACAAAGCTGATCATTATCAACTCCCCCTCCAATCCCACCGGCGGTGTGCTGGATTACGAGGATTTGAAAGCAATTGCGGAACTTGTGAAAAAATACAAACTGTTTGTCATTTCCGATGAGCCTTATGAGAAGCTGGTATACGACGGCTTCCATCAGCACAGCCTGGCTGCTTTTGACGGTTTGGAAGACTACATTCTGACGATCAACAGCTTTTCAAAGACCTTTGCTATGACCGGCTTCCGTGTGGGCTATATTTGCGCAAACGAGAAAATCACGGAAAATCTTATCAAGCTCCACGAAAATATGGTGGCAAGCGTTCCCGAGCCTATGCAGCTGGCGGCCATTGAAGCCATTTATCACGGAGAAGCTGATGTGCGGAAAATGGTGGAATATTACGACAGAAACCGCCATCTGATCGTGGAGGGGTTAAACCGGATCAAAGGGTTTTCCTGCCTGATGCCCAAAGGCGCCTTTTATGTGTTCCCCAATATTGCCGGCTTTGGGATGTCATCAAAGCAAGCTGCTGAATATATCCTGAAAAAGACCCATGTAGTAACCTCTCCCGGCGACGCGTTCGGTCCTCTCGGCGAAGGCTACATACGCATTTGTTACGCTTCAAAATATGAGGACATTCAAGAAGCTCTCCGGCGTATGGAAGCAGCATTCGGCACAAAATAAGCACTTTCAGGGAGTAAATATGGATATTCAAATTCTTGAACTGATCGATGGTGCAAAAAAGGCCACCGGCCTTACTGTAATCATCGATGTATTCCGGGCAATGACCGTGGAAGCTTATCTTTTGCACAACGGCGTAGAGCAGCTGATGCCCATTGGAAGTATTGACGCCGCCTACAAATATAAAAAAGCGCACCCGGAAACCTTGCTCATCGGAGAACGTGGTGGAAAAATCTGCGACGGCTTTGACTTCGGCAATTCCCCCTCCGCAATTAAAAACATCGATTTTACAGGAAAAACCGCTGTTCATACCACCAGCGCCGGCACACAGGGCATCGTCAACGCTACGCAGGCGACCCAAATTCTCCTTGGCAGCTTTGTAAACGCAAAAGCCACCGCCGCATACATAAAAAAGAAGAATCCTGCCAATGTATCTTTGGTCTGTATGGGTCTTGAGGGAAAAGAATCCACCCGGGAGGATACTTTATGCGCAGAATATTTGCAAAGTTTTTTGCAATGCAGTAAAATAGACTTGGCAAAAGGCTTTGAAGAATGTAAACAAACCAGTGGCGCAAAATTCTTTGATGAAGCCCAAAAAAGCGTTTTCCCCACAGAGGATTTTTATTTGAGTCTGGAAACGGACATTTTTGATTTTGCAATGTGTATCGAAAAAGATGCGGGCGGAATGTTCCGTACCGTCAAACAGGAGGTGCTTGCCTGATGCTGCTTGGAGTGGAATTTTATGATGCCTGGAAATATGTTGGTATCGACGCAGGTGTCAAAGCCATTAAGGATGCCGGCTTTGATACTATGGATATGTCCTATCAATTGGACGCGGCAGACTTTTTCCTAGGCGAGGATTACATTGAAAAGGCATTGGAGGTCAAAGCCGCGCTAAAGAAATATAACCTGAAGTGCAACCAGGCTCACGGCCCTATCGAAACCTATTACGGTATGAAATTTGACGATTCCTGCCCGGAATATGTGCGCACCTGCCGGGCAATGGAAAGCGCATCCATCATCGGCATTCAGCACATTGTTGTAGAGGGCATCGAGGTTCCCGCGCCCCACAGCTCCTACCTGAATCTGGAAAATAATTACCGTTATTATAAAAGTCTGGAGCCACTGTGTGAAAAGTACGGCATCACCATTGCCATTGAAAATCTGCGAAAATCCTTTACTTATCCCGATTTAATGAACGAAATACTCAGAAGGCTGAATTCCCCCCGGTTTAAGGCGCTTGTGGATATGGGGCATTGCTGGGTACGGGCAGATATGCAGCCCGGGGAGTATATCCGGAGTCTGGATCCGGGTGTGATCTGCGGTTTGCACATTCACGATACCCACGGAATCCGTCAGGGTGTGGACGAGCACCTTTTGCCCTGGCTTGCGGAGGTGGATTTTGACGATGCCATTCGGGCACTGAAAGAGGTTGGTTATGCCGGTGATCTTACATTGGAGATCCGGATGTTCCTTGACCGCTATGCCAAACGGGGTTTGCTGCAGCCGGCACTGGCTTTTTCTCAAGCCGTCGGCAGAAAACTTGTGGAAATGTATGAAGCATAACATTTTAAGGGTACGTTGCATTTTGCAACGTACCCTTATTTTTATCCGATATAGGTAAATCTTTCTTGCGGAATGCCTTTGATGTTTACAAATTCACAGAACATCCATTTGGGACGCACCCAGATTTTTCCATTGACGGCAGACTGATAAATCACTGTTTCTTCGCAGGTTTCACTGTGATAGCCCACATCCAAAACGGTGTACTCGCCGCCCTTATAATGGCGGTATTTGCCTATTTTCAGTTCATTGCCTTCTACAAGATGATAACCGATTCTCTCCGGCGGTCTGTAACCGTGGGTTCCTGCCTGTACCATTTCCAAATGCTTAGGCGTTTTAATACTGTTATATAGCGCCATTACCGTAGATGGCGGACAGGTGAAATCACCTGAATATGCCAAAATCTTAATGGGGCACTTTAGCTGCATACCATGGGCCACGCAGTCGAAATAACGCAGTCCATCCTGGAATTTGGGCACCCACAAGCTCTTAATATAGCCGTGGTTAGAGCCGTTAATATCGCAGAACCAGGGAATATACACATCCACAAAGGTAACATCTTTATCGTGGGCCGCTACTACAATTGCCTGATAGCCGCCCTGGCTGCCGCCGGCTACCTCCAGGCCTTTTCCGTCCCACTGGGGCAAGGTTTTCATATACTTAACGGCTGCAAGATTCCGAATCATCATATCACGGTAATAAGTCCGCATTTTATCTGCATTCAGATCTTCGTGGAAGCCGTAAGTCAGACCGTCCTCGCCGCACATTAGGTCTTTATACTTTTCCCGCAGCTCCTCTACCGGCATCGTGTTTTCGATACCGTGGGCGTTAAAGAAAGCAGTGATATAATTGGGAGTATAAAGGGGTTGGGTGATATGTACGCCGTAGCCCATATAAGTCACCCGGATGGGGTACTTGCCCTCTGCCTTGGGAATGGTAATGGTGCCGGATGCCGGTCTGCCGCAAGGCGTTTCGATTCTTACATCGTAAACATAATAATCTTCTTTCACGCCCTCGGTAAGTTCTACCTGAGAAAGGAGCTTGCAGTCGCAATTTGCAATCAGCGTTTCAATATCCGCCCAATATTCCTGAAAGTCCTCGGGCAAGGTGTCGTGATAAGACAATTTTTCAACCTCAGCGCCAACACTGCCGATCAGAGGATCAAAGTCCGCAATTTCATTGCCCTCTTCATCCACAGCGACACAGTTGATTTTTACAAAACCCGGTCGGTCAATAGTGGTTTCCAGAATCAGCGGCTTTCCAGGCTCCGCGCTTCCAAAGCCTTCGCTAAGCTTTCCGTCATCCCCCTGCAAAGACCATTTGATACGCGCACATTCGATCTCCTGACAATTTTTCTTAGGGATAATTTGAATGGTCATTGTTTCGCCGCATTGATAAGACATTGCAGGCTTATTACTGACACAAGAAAAATAGGTTGACATGAAAATCTCTCCTCATTTTATAGCTGATCTAAATAAATGAGTAAAACCGCAATATCCGCCGGGCTGACGCCGGAAATTCTGCCTGCCTGCCCGATGGACACCGGCTTGATCTCCTGGAGCTTTTGCCGCGCTTCCAGCCGCAAGCCGCCAATGGACAAGTAGTCAATATCTTTTGGCAGCAGCCTGGATTCTTCCTTGCGGAACTCCTCCACCTGCTTTTCCTGCCGGGCAAGATAGCCGGCATATTTGATTTGAATTTCCACCTCTTCCGTTACTGCCGGAGGCAGTGCCGGGCGGTTGGGGTCAAATTCTGCAAAATCGGTATAACTGATTTCCGGTCTGCGGAGCAAGTCTGCAAGTCGCGCAGAGTTGGCAACCGGTGTGGATGCTTTGCTTGCTAACATTGCGTTCAGCTTATCAGATGCCGGAACACCGGTGCTTTCCAAGCGATTCATTTCCTGCTTTACCAGGCGGTACTTTTCTTCCACCTGGGCAAGGCGCTCCGGGCTGACTAAGCCAACCTTTGCGCCGATGGCTGTCAGACGAATATCCGCATTGTCCTGCCTGTGCAGCAGGCGATATTCCGACCGGCTGGTCATAATTCGGTAAGGCTCTTCTGTTCCTTTTGTAACCAGATCGTCGATCAGCGTGCCGATATAGCTTGTATCCCTCGTCAAAATCAAAGGCTCTTTTCCCTGAATTTTCAGCGCCGCATTGATGCCTGCTATCAGGCCCTGTACCGCCGCTTCTTCATAGCCGGACGAGCCGTTAAACTGGCCTGCGCCGTAAAGGTTTTTTACCTTTTTGCTTTCCATAGTGGGTAGCAGCTCCGTGGGGTCAACGCACTCATATTCAATGGCATAAGCCGGTCGCATCATTTCCGCATTTTCAAGACCGGGTATTGTGCGCATCATTTTCAGCTGCACATCCTCCGGCAAGCTGGAAGAAAAACCCTGAATATACATCTCCTCAGTATCCAGGCCGCAAGGCTCAATAAACAGCTGATGCCGGGGTTTGTCTGCAAACCGGACGATTTTCGTTTCAATACTGGGGCAATACCGGGGGCCTACACCGGAAATCGTGCCATCGTACATTGGGCTGCGATGCAGGTTTTCGCGAATGATCTCGTGGGTCTTTTCGTTGGTATAAGTGAGATAGCAAACTGCCTGATTATAGACCTCGTGGGTTGTCCGGAAGGAAAACGGCTCTGCCTTTTCGTCTCCCGGCTGCAGCTCCATTTTGGAAAAATCGATGCTTCTGCGGTTGATTCTGGGGGGTGTACCGGTCTTAAACCGGCGCAGAGAAAGTCCTAATTGCCGCAGATTTTCTGCCAGGCCAACCGACGCGTGCATACCGTCCGGACCAGACTCGCAAACGGATTCTCCGGTAATCACCGTACTATCAAGATAAGTACCGGTGGCAATAATGACCGCTTTTGCTCCATATTCTGCACCCAATTGGGTGCGCAGACCGGTAACCTGACCATCCTGCGTGAGAATTTCCGTTACCATTGCCTGCTTCAGCTGCAGATTTTCCTGCTGCTCCAGTGTTTTTTTCATATACGCCTGATAGGCGCGACGGTCCGCCTGGGCACGCAAGGAATGCACCGCCGGGCCTTTTCCCCGGTTGAGCATCCGGTACTGGATACAAGCGGCATCTGCCGCCACACCCATTTCTCCGCCCAACGCATCCAGTTCCCGTACCAAATGTCCCTTGCCGGTACCGCCAATGGCAGGGTTGCAAGGCATATTGCCCACGGAATCCAGATTCATAGTAAACAGAATGGTGTCAAGCCCCAGCCGGGCGCTGGCCAGTGCCGCTTCAATTCCCGCGTGACCGGCACCGATCACAGCCACATCGCAAGCGCCTGCTTGGTAAACGGTCATACAGATTCCTCCACTGCAGGCTTTTTCTCCTCTTTGGGCAAAACAAAAGGCTTGCACACCACCTCGCAGCGGTTAATGGGCGTACCCAATGCGTGGAATTTTTCTTCATAGCCGGTCATAATGCCCACAATGCCATTTGCGTGGAGATCAAAGGTGCAATTCTTAACCTCTAAGCCGCAGGCTTCAAATTCCTCCAAGCTAAAGGCAAACAGCGGCGCATTGTCCGTTTTATAATGGATCTCGCCACCTCGTCTTACAACACGGCAGTATTTATCCAAAAAGCCTCTGTGGGTCAGGCGGCGTTTGGCATTTTTCTTTCTGGGCCAGGGGTCGGGGAAGTTAATAAACAGCCGGTCAATTTCCTGAGCGGCAAAAATCTCCTCGATTTTCTCCACATCCATATCGATGAACAGTACATTGGTAAGCCCCATTGCCTGTGCTTTTTCCATTGCTACCACCATTGCCTCCCGGCAGCGCTCCACGGCAACCAGCAAAACATCCGGATTTGCCTGGGCAGTTTCTGCGGTGAATTTACCCTTACCGCAGCCAACCTCCACCCACAGGGCAGTGCAATCCGGCTTGCGGCTTTTCCAGATACCTTTTAACTCTGCCGGATTTTCCACACGAATGGCAGCGCACTTTTCCATCCGGGGCTCTAAATTCTTCATTCTTCTCATTCTCATATTGGGTGTCCTCCCAAGACAATTTTATCGAAGCAATTATAGCAGATTATACAGTCTCCGTCAAACAATTCTATAAAAAACGACGCTTTGGAAGTTCCAAAGCGTCGCATATTTTATTTTTCCAGTTCTACTTTTGCCACACGGACACCAAAAGAGGTGCCATAGGGCTGACCGACCAGATTGACAAGGAAGGTTTCAGGATTCCAGTCAAACTCCAATTCCTCTCCGCTATCCATCCAGGTAACACGCTTTACCTTTTGCCGCACACGACGGAAGGTGTGCCAACCCACACGCTTGGTACCGGAGAACACATTGGTGCTGCCCAAAGTGCCAAAGTCAAAGCAGCAGATATACAGGCAATCCTCGTTGACACTTTTCATAATAAAGCCACGGGAATCGCTGAAGCAGGTATAGGGGCGACCGTTGTAAATGGCTTCACCAAAATACTTCATCCACAGACCCACCAGTTTCAGCAATTCTCTCTGGTAAGGCACGATACCGCCCTGGGGCTCCAGACCGATATTGATGAGAATATTGGCGCCGTTTTTCCGGCAGTTGCAAATATCCTCAATAAGCTTAATGGGAGATTTGTAGTTAATATCGTTTCTCGCCACACCCCAGTGGTCATTGACGGTGATGTGCATTTCTCCAGAGAAATACTTGGGCATACCGGAGCGCACCATAGGCGCAGCCGGCGCATCCTCGTAAGTCACCGCGTCAATTTCCATACTGCTGATCTGCCCCCGGGCGCTCATACCGGTGTTGTTGATAATTACCGCATCCGGCTGATACTTATGGATCATGCCATAGAGTTCTTCCAGCTT
>JAEIGA010019968.1_pt1 | contig 10213 bp, 16 predicted proteins | sample 9270691 | NCBI WGS metagenome assembly JAEIGA01 (sample SAMN17057246, study PRJNA624740) | gut metagenome | biome: biome; isolation source: fecal sample | host: Bos grunniens | place: China: Xizang | collected 2019
ACTCTTTTCTTTAACAAGGAGGTGACTCATGAGATATCATTTCGAAAAGCCACCTTTTTATTCGTCTATGTACGGCGACATACATAACTGTGATCATCCTGCGTATAACGTCTGTACTCTATTCAAAATGGGTACTCGAGGCTTGGCTGTGATACAACAAAGGTTTAATCCAAACACGAAACAAACGTGGTGGAGCGAAATAGATCCGTGGTTGACCGATATGTTGTATCTACATCCTAATTTTAAGAAACTCTTTGACGAACGATCCGGTGAGTGTACGGACGGGATATACCCAACTATTACGATTCGACAGATCATGTGGGCGTTAAAGATGAAACCTCTATTAAAAGAACGCTGGGAGACTTGTTTTGATAGAAAAAACATATGAGTAGACATTCGTATTTCACCTTTCGCGCTTCAAACAGCCTCTATTATGGAATACACATAAAATGGAGGTAATTATCATGACTGTGGAGAAATTCATTAGAATTTTAGGTTATATCGTTTATGTTGCGTTATGGTCACCGGTGATTGTTCTGATCTTAATCGTATTACCTATCTGGGTACTGATTAAGACAGAATCATTATCTTTGACTTGGCAGCTACTAAAGAATGGCTTAAAAACTGGAATTCATCACGACATGGAGTTCATCAAAACTGGCGTGTGGTATTAGGGAGAGGGTCTCATCAGAGACTCTTTTCTTTCTCGCGAAAAACGCACCTTATCTTATGAGGAAACGAACAAACTTTTACTCACGAAAGGGGAGTTTATCATGAGTATAAGTACGTTTGCAGCCGGATTGATTATTGTTGCCGGTACTGCACTACTAAAAATGCTTGAAAAAGAAGATAAGGAAATAAAAGAAAAATTCGAGAACTCATAAGAGCAGTCAATAACATTGGCTGTTTCTTTTCCCTTCGCGAAAATTGCAATTTCTCTTATGGAATGATAATGAAAGGGGAAACTAATATGATTACATTTACTATATTACTGGTTGCATTACTGGCAGTAGCAATCGTGGTTGCGTCTATCGCATTAGCGTGTGGCGTAGGCTTCGTTGCTGCATTCGGTGATCTGATCGTATGTGGTCTGGTCATATACTTACTCGTCAAGTTATTCAGACGAAAGAGAAAGTGAGTCCTAACAAGGGCTCCTTTCTTTTTACCGTTTCCATATTCGCGAGATATACAATGTGTGTTATGGAGAAGGAGACGCTAGCTCAGTTGGTAGAGCACTAGTGAAAACTAGAGGTCGTGGGTTCGAGTCCCATGCGGTACCTTTTCTTTTTATCTTTTCACTAAAACCCGAAAGGTGAGGAAGAAAATGAACAGTCTACTAAGAAAGTCGCAGAAGTTTCTTAAGAGGAATTCGTCAACGATCTTAACATGTGTTGGTGCGGCAGGTGTTATCGTGACTACTGTTACGGCCGTAAAAGCTACACCGAAAGCTCTTATGTTGTTGGAAAACGCTAAGGAGGAGAAGGGTGAGGATTTAACCAAGCTGGAAGTAGTCAAAATAGCAGCCCCAGTATACGTCCCTACGGCACTCCTTGGCGTATCTACACTAGCTTGTATCTTTGGAGCTAACGTACTTAATCACCGCGCACAGGCTTCTGTCATGAGTGCGTATGCGTTGGTTGATAATAGCTACAAGGAGTATAAAAAGAAAGTTGACGAGCTTTATGGCGAAGAAGCAGGTAGTCAGGTAAGAGCCGGAATAGCAAAGGATAAGTACGAAGAACAACCGATTCGAACAGTCGAGGACGGTCATAGACTATATTACGATTTCTATTCAAGCCGATATTTCGAAGCTACGCCAGCGTTTGTAAAAACGGCAGAATACGAGTTTAATAGAAAGCTGATGATGGATGACTGTGTATACCTAAATGAATGGTATTATCTACTCGATTTGGAGCCATTAGAGCATGGACTCGACTTTGGATGGAGCACTTGTGCTAATTCTGATATGTACTGGCAAACATGGGTTGATTTTCACCATGAAAAGGTGATTATGGACGATGGTTTAGAGTGTATCATCGTATCGTTCAATCAGGAACCATATCCAGACTTTGAAGATTATTGCTGATTCGCGAGTTATACAGCTTATATTATGAAAGGAAGTGAATTCAAAATGGATAAGAATAAGATCGTAAAACTTGGAATGGTCGTGCTTGGTATGGCATTGACAGCAGGAGCAAACTTTGTTCAATCTAAGAACCAAGATGCTACCATGAAGGAAGAGATCGCAAAAGAAGTTGCGAAAGCGCTATCCGGTCAAGCGAAGGAGTCCTGAATAAGGGCTCTTTTGTTTTTATCACTTAGGAAAACATACAAAACGAAAGGAGAAACGATATCCCATGAACAAGCAAACCCTATCCAAATTTGCCAGAGACGTACGACTGTCGTTGTCTAAGCATAGCCCTTCGATTCTTATCGGAATCGGTATTACCGGCATGCTAACAACAACGGTTCTCGCTGTCAAGGCTACCCCCAAAGCACTTCGTCTAATCGATGAGAGGAAGGAAGAACTCGATGTAGAGAAGCTCACTCCTGTAGAAACCGTTAAGACTACTTGGAAGTGTTATGTGCCTGCAGCTGTGTCCGGCGTCGCATCTGCCGCATGTTTGATCGGTTCAAACACAGTGAATGCAAGACGCAATGCCGCACTTGCGACTGCGTATAAACTATCCGAGACTGCATTTAGCGAGTATCGAGAGAAAGTAGTAGAAACAATCGGTGAGAAGAAGGAACGAGTCGTTAGAGATAAGATCTCTGAAGAACAGATTAAGAAGAATCCTATCTCCAACACAAACGTTATTGTGACAGGCAAGGGACAAACTCTATGCTTCGATCCTTTATCACATCGCTATTTCTATTCTAGTATCGAGAGACTTAATCGAGCGGCAAACAAGCTAAACTACGAGATTAATACTGATCCGTTCGATACCGGTAGAACATTAAACAATTTCTACGAAGAGATTGGACTACCTGGTACGATGACTGGAGATAATCTAGGTTGGACACTACGTACTGGTTTAATCGAGGTTTACCCGTCTGCTCAAATGGTCGAGGAAGGCGAAGAACACGAAGGCGAGCCGTGTTTAGTGTTAAATTTTAGCAGCCCGCCTCAATATGATGGATTTCTGTGATTCGCGAAAAAAACATTTATTATTATGGGAAAGCCATATAAAACTTTAAATTTTAAAAACGGAGGATTTTACAAATGGAAAGCAATGAACTGATGACTATGGAAGAAGTCGAGATTATGGACGACGTTGTCGTGGCAGAAGAGAAGTCCGGTATTGGTACTGGTGCCGCGATGCTAATCGGCGCTGGCCTGACTCTCGCAGTAACTGCGGGTGTTAAGCTGGTAAAGAAGGGCATCAAGGCTATCAAGGCCAAGAAGGAAGCTAAGAAGGCCGAAGACGATTACGTTCAGGTCGACGAACCGGCAGAGGAAGTTGAAGTCGTGTAACACTTCTATAAAAAAAAGAAGTTGGTTAGGCTACCAAAAGGGGACACCTTTAACAGGGTGTTCTCTTTTTTATTTGTTATGGAGGGTAACAAAAATGTGTTTGTATTCGTACGACGGACCTGTTCTTGCGTTCGATAAATGTATAGCTAATCGATGGTGTGGACAAACATACGCGGTTAGTGAGGCTAAAGCACGTACAAATCTCGAGTATCAATTTAAGAAACAAACCGGTAGAGTCCCTCGAACCAGAATATCTTTACCGGGAAAGATTATTTTAGAAGGAGTTGAACAAACATGAGCGAACCTGTTTATCCCCCTAATTCGCACAAATCCCTGCAGGAGAAAAAGGAAGCCCCTGTTGAGGAAAAGCGAGTTCAAAAAGTAGTAAAGACCCCTGTTAAAACCAAAAAGAACGAAGTCCGTAAACTGACTGATCTCATCATTTCAGAGGACGCTTCTAATGTAAAGAACTATATTTTCATGGATGTTCTTGTGCCTGCGGTTAAAAAGGCGATCTACGATATCGTTACTAACGGTATTGATATGTTCTTATACGGTGGAACAGGAAAGGGCAAGAGCAATTCTAGTGGTTCGAAGGTTTCTTATAGAAACTACTACGAACAGAAGAGTACCAATAGCGGTGGTTACCGTGGTTCCGAAAATAGTAACGGCGCCCGTAAGGGATTCGAATATGACGATATTATCTTCGATAACCGCGGCGAAGCAGAAGCCGTAAAGGAGCAGCTGCAGGCCACCATCGGTCGTTATGGCGTCGTAACAGTTGCCGATCTGTACGATATGGTCGATCTGAATCCTCCGTTCACAAGTAATAAGTACGGTTGGATGGATGTTAGCAACACCGAAGTCGGCAGAGTACGTGATGGTTACGTGTTGAAGCTGCCTAGAGCAGTACCTATCGATTAAGGAGGTGAAAATATGATCGCTGAACATTGGTCCGAAACAAAAAACACCACCAAACCCGATATGGTAAATCACCCGCCTCATTACCAGGCTAAAAATGGTATGGAGGTTATTAACGTTATTGAATCTTATACGGACGGTCTGATGGGTATTGAGGCTACTGATACTGGTAACGTTATTAAGTATATCTGTAGATGGAAGGATAAGAACGGTCTGGAAGATCTTAAGAAGGCCAAGTGGTATCTCGAACATCTGATTAAACATTTGGAAAAATCAAACGCGAAGGAGTCTGATTAATTATGAAAATTAAATTACCTGCGTCTGTAACTCAAACTTTCTATAAAGCCGGGTTCCAGATCAAAAAGCATAGTCCCGAAATTTTAGTAGTGACTGGCGTTATCGGTACCGTAGCTGGTGCCGTAATGGCTTGTAAGGCTACTACCAAACTGCATGATGTGCTGGACGAGTCTAAGCAGAAGATCGATATGTTCCATCAGGGAGCTGAAGACGGCAAGGTTAAGAGCGAAGTAGACGGTGAAATCGTAGTTGTCGATTACAACGAGGAAGATTGCACACGCGATATCGCTGTTACCTATGCTCATACGGCACTTAAAGTAGCCAAATTGTATGCACCGGCTATCGCTGTTGGTGCGGTATCCATCACTAGTATTCTCGTAGGTCACAGTATCCTGCATAAGCGTAATCTGGCATTAGCTGCTGCTTATACAGCTGTCGACACTGGCTTTAAGCAATATCGCGGTCGTGTTATCGAGCGCCTTGGCGATAAGATGGACAAGGAACTTCTATACAACATCAAGGCTAAAGAGGTTGAAGAAACTGTAGTTGACGAAAAAGGTAAGGAAAAGACTGTAACTAAGACTATCGAAGTTGCAGATCCTAATGCCGGTCATGGTTTATATACTTTCTGTTTTGATGAGACAAGTACAGCATGGGTTCCTGATGCCGAGGATAACAAGTTCTTCCTTATGCGTCAGCAGGATTACGCAAATGAGAAGTTGAAGGCTAAAGGTTATCTGTTCTTAAACGAAGTGCTCGACATGTTAGGTTTCCAGCGAGTAAGAGCTGGTCAAGCAGTAGGTTGGATGTTAAATGGTGACGGTGATGGTTATGTCGATTTTGGTGTCTTTAATATCCATTCCGAACCAAACCGCAATTTCGTTAATGGTTTGGAGAAGTCTATCTGGCTTAATTTTAACGTGGACGGAGATATCCTTCACAACTTCTGAATGATAGGGCTTGGCTCGGGTAATTATTGGCAAGATTACTTCGAGTATGCCTGCATTTGAAAGGAGGGTTGAACATGACTGGTAAGGAATTAATTCTCTACATTCTTCAAAACAACCTGGAGAATACCATAGTTCTTGAAGACGGTTTCTTCACCGGTTTTATGACCGAAGGAGAAGCCGCTATTAAATTTAACGTTGGAATATCGACGATACGAGCTTGGTATCAATGTAGATGGTTAAACGGAACTAAGATCGGCGACTCTCTGTATTTTCGTAAAGACGCAGCTGATCCACGTATTACAATAAAAATAGGAAACGGAGTAATGATCAATGAATACCAAACGAAAAGTTAAACCGACGGTTGTATCTTATACTCTAGCGACAATGGCAGGGATCAGTTTTGTCTGTGGTCTCATCCTATTGTCTAGCGAAACGAGTCTTTGATATGGATAGATTCGACTATATCATCACTATGCTTGAGCAGACACTAGGGACTAGGGCCAAAAGACATATTTTAGGTGGAACACTAATCAGCGTATCGTTACTGTTTAGTGGATTAGCACTAACCATTATGACATTAAAAACAGAAGATAAGGAGGATATGCATAATAATGAACTGCAAGTTTACTAATGTATTATTTTTTGCTGCCGGGGCCGCTATTGGCTCCGCAGTGACTTGGAAGATCGTATCTAGTAAGTACGAAAAACTCATTCAGGAAGAGATCGACTCGGTTAAGGAAGCTTTTGCTGGTAATGAAATCGACATTCCTCAGGAGAAGACTGATAGCACCGAAGACGAAGAAGAACCCCGGAGTCAGCGGAATCGAATTAATTGGTCCGAGCTCGAGGATCTGGACGATGATGAGTATGAATACGAGCCAAACGAGGCTGATGTCGAAGAATACGAGCAGTTGACTTCTAACTATAGTACCGAGAAAGGAGGGGCAGAAAACATGGCGAAAGAACCCTACGTGATCGCTCCGTATGATTTTGATGAGATCGACGGTTATCATACTGTTGAATTGACCTATTATGCGGACGATATTCTCGAGGACGATAGTCATACGATCATAACCGATAGAGACGAACTCATAGGTCCGAAAGCGTTGTATACGTTCGGAGAATACGAAGATGACGCTGTTTTCGTTCGTAACGAATACTTACAAACCGACTTTCAGATTCTAAAAGATTACCGTACGTACGAAGAAGCAAAAAACGTCAAGCCCCAATCAGGTGGCTGATGAATGACGTACGAAGACCATGTTAATGATGAATATTTCGAGTGGTTATGTGAGCAGATAGATAGTGGGCGATTTTCAAAAAACGTGTCATATCGAAAACTATTGATGCGTTTGCATAACATCGAGTTTACTTGGTTTGTCCCGCACGATGATAATCGAGCAGATGATGGAATTCAACTCAGACGGCGATATGGTTTGAGTAAAGACGATACGTCACTGTCTCGTTATATTTTAGGTCCGTGTAGTGTGTTTGAAATGATGGTCGCTCTCGCAATTCGTTGTGAGACCATTATGGACGACGCTCTTATTGGTGACCGTACGGGGCAGTGGTTTTGGGGTATGATTCATAGTTTGGGATTAACCCCGATGAACGATTCTAAATTCAATAGAGACTACGTTGACGACATAATCGCACGGTTTCTGAACAGAGAATACGAGCCCGACGGAAGAGGCGGTTTATTCACTATCAGACATTGTACTCATGATATGCGAACTGTCGAAATATGGTGTCAGCTCAGTTGGTATTTAGGCAGTATTACGTGATATTTGAGGAAGGAGGTGGCAGAATGTAATGCTTGACTTTTTTACAATCGCAACACGAACTACGAAGAACGGTAAAACCGAAGTGTATCCGAAATTTATTATGAAAACATCCGAGGATCTCATGATTCGAGGCGGTGACTTCTACGCAATCTGGCTTGAGGACCGTGGATTATGGTCGACCGATGAACAAGACGTGATCAATCTTATAGATTGTGAGATTTCGAATTATATTGAGGAACATAAAGGTAAGTTCAATGACGGAGTTCGCCCATTATACATGTGGGATGCCGAGTCGGGGATGATCGACGTTTGGCATAAATATTGTCAAAGACAGTGTCGAGATCGGTTTAATGTACTTGATGAAAAGCTTATATTCTCGAACACCGAAACGAACAAAAAAGATTATGCCAGTAAAAAGTTAAAGTATCCACTTGAATCCGGAAGTATTGAGGGCTGGGATAAACTAATATCTACCCTGTATACGGAAGAAGAACGGCATAAAATCGAGTGGGCTATCGGATCTATCGTGACGGGAGAGTCTAAGAAGATCCAAAAATTTATGGTGTTTTATGGTGAAGCCGGTACAGGTAAATCGACCATACTGAACGTTATACAGAAACTTTTCGAAGGTTATTATTCAGTGTTTGATGCGAAGGCTCTTGGTTCAAGTAATAACGCGTTCGCCCTTGAAGCATTCAAATCAAATCCGTTAGTTGCTATTCAGCATGACGGTGATTTGTCTAGGATCGAGGATAATACTAGACTTAATAGTTTAGTATCCCACGAAACGATGATGATTAATGAGAAGTTTAAGTCTCAGTACGAGAACCGCTTCATATGTTTCCTATTCATGGGTACCAATAAACCGGTCAAAATAACAGATGGTAAATCCGGTTTGCTGAGACGTTTGATAGACGTATCGCCGTCTGGCAAAAAGTTAGGTATCCGAGAATACAACAAGGCGGTTAAACAAGTAGATTTTGAACTTGGAGCAATAGCCGACCACTGTCGTGAAGTATTTCTGGCCGATCCTGGCGCCTATGACGATTATGTTCCGACTGGAATGATGGGCGCAACTAACGATTTTTACAACTTTATTCTAGATTCTTATCATATTTTCAAGCGAGAGGATGGGACCACGCTAAAAGCTGCCTGGGAGATGTATAAGACATACGTGGATGAGGCTAAAGTTAGTTATCCATTCTCTCAAAGAACCTTTAAAGAGGAATTAAAAACCTACTTTAAAGAATTTGATGAGAGATTCGCGTCTGAGGATGGAAGTAGACTTCGTAGTTACTATCATGGCTTTAGAATGGATCGGTTTGAGGATAGTAACGATCGCAAAAGAGAGAGGGTAACGAAGAAAGCGGAACAGGGGGCGCCTAAGCAACATCTTATCGAGTTCGATGCTGCAGAATCGATTTTTGATAAAGAATGCGCTGGGTGCTTCGCTCAGTACGCTAGCTCTAAAGAGACCCCGACGAAGAAATGGGACAACGTCAAAACGACCCTGTCTCAACTAGATACTACTAAACTCCATTATGTTAAGGTTCCAGAGAACCATATTGTTATTGATTTCGATCTTAAAGACGAAAGCGGCAATAAGTCGTTTCAAAAGAATCTTGAAGAGGCTAGTAAATGGCCCGCTACGTACGCAGAGCTTAGTAAAAGCGGTGCCGGTATTCATCTACACTATATTTATACCGGTGACGTAAACAAACTCAGTCGTGTCAGCGATGACAACGATAACATTGAAATAAAAGTATTCACCGGCAAGAGCTCGCTGAGGCGAATGTTAACCAAATGTAACAACACCCCTATCGCGACAATAAGCTCCGGATTGCCGTTGAAAGGGGATGAACCAGTGATAAATTTTGAAGGGATTAAGAATGAGAAAGCGTTACGGACACTACTGAAACGCAATCTTAATAAAGAATATCAATCGTCTACTAAATGCTCTATAGACTTCATTAATAAAGTCCTTAATGATGCGTATGAACAGGGGGTTAAGTACGACGTTAGTGATATGAAGAATGCGATATTTGCGTTCGCTGCTAACAGCACAAACCAAGCTGAATACTGTCTTAAGATCGTCAATGAGATGAAGTTTAAATCAGAGGAACCGAGCGACAACGTCGAGAACGACGAGGCTCAGATAGTTTTCTATGATATAGAGGTTTTTCCGAATCTGTTTTTGGTAAACTGGAAATTTCAAGGAAAAGACAAGCCGGTTGTTAGAATGATTAACCCGTCTCCGTCCGATATCGAAAGTCTTGTACGTTATCGACTAGTCGGATTTAACAACAGACGGTATGACAATCACGTCCTGTACGCTAGGTTGATCGGTTATGATAATGAGCAGCTATATAATCTATCAAGCCGAATCGTTAATGGTGATAGGAATGCGATGTTTGGAGAGGCGTATAACCTATCCTATACGGACGTGTATGACTTTGCCGCTAAGAAACAGTCTTTGAAGAAATGGGAAATAGAGCTATCTCTACATCACCACGAATTAGGACTTCCGTGGGATCAACCTGTACCTGAGGAACGTTGGGCTGAGGTTGCCGAATATTGTGACTCGGACGTTATCGCCACAGAAGCGGTATTCGACCACCTGCAAGGCGATTTTATAGCTCGGCAGATCCTGGCGGATTTGGCTGGCGGTTGTGTTAACGACACCACAAACAGTCTTACAACAAAGATCGTGTTCGGTAAGGAGAGACATCCGAAGCTGGTCTATACAGACCTAGCAACAGGCGAACAATTTGGTGATTATATTTCCG
>JAEIGA010019969.1_pt1 | contig 10212 bp, 11 predicted proteins | sample 9270691 | NCBI WGS metagenome assembly JAEIGA01 (sample SAMN17057246, study PRJNA624740) | gut metagenome | biome: biome; isolation source: fecal sample | host: Bos grunniens | place: China: Xizang | collected 2019
AGGATTATTCCAAACATGCCGGGCGGTGTCAGATTTTCTTTCAGCCGCTGCATCTCCTTCGCATTTAGGCCTACGCAACCGATATCCGCAGGCATCTGAACACCTGCTCAGCGGTGTCGGTGAGATTCTTAGCGGCATTGCGCCGGTCAAGCGCCTCTTCAAGAGTCGTCACCGAGCGCAGTATCGGGAAGAACGCATCTATGCCATGGTCGTTCACCTTCCGCGCTCCGTCGGTGACGCAGCCGGAAAACGCGATCACCTTCTTGCCGTATTTCTTCGCCGTCCGCGCCACGCCGATAGGCGCCTTGCCCATAACCGTCTGTTCATCAAGCCGGCCTTCACCGGTGACGACGATATCGGCGTCGGCGACGAGCGGCTCAAATCCAGTCTCTTCGAGCACAAGCTCGACACCGCGCCTGAGTTCTCCGCGAAGAAAAGTCCTGAACGCATATCCCAGCCCGCCGGCCGCTCCGGCGCCGGGAAATTCCGCATCCCCGCCCGAAACCGCGGCAAAGGCGGCAAGCGCCGCGTCAAGCTCGGCGACCATTGCCGGCGTCGCTCCTTTTTGCGGACCGTAGACCGCGCTTGCGCCGTTCTCGCCGCAGAGCGGATTTACGACGTCGCAGGCGATTTTGAAAACACATTCCGCCAACAGGGGATGAGCTCGGGAGGAATCTATCGATTTCAGCCGCGACAGCGCCGCACCCCCGCGCGGAATCTCCGCGCCGGCGGCGTCAAGGAGCCGGAAACCGAGCGCCTGCAGCATCCCGGCACCGCCGTCGTTGGTGGCGCTACCTCCGATGCCGACGATAAATCTGCGCGCTCCCCGGGCGATTGCGTCAGCTATCATCTCGCCCACGCCGTACGTCGTCGTCAAAAGCGGATTTTTCTCTTCGCCGGAGACGAGAGTGATGCCTGCGGCGGCGGACATCTCCATGACTGCGGTCGTTCCGGCGATACCGTATACCGCGTCGACCGCTTTGCACGCCGGTCCCGTCACCAGCACCGTACGCAGTTCGCCGCCGAAGCCGGCCGTGAGCGCATCAACCGTTCCTTCTCCGCCGTCGGCGAGCGGACGCACCGTACATTCGGCATCGGGGAATACCCGTCTTACGCCTTCGGCAATCGCCGCTCCGCCCTCGAGCGAACCGATGCTGCCCTTCATCGAATCAATGGCTATGAGGACTTTCATTTTCCGCTCCAACCGGTTTCCGCGGTGGCGAGAAGCGCCCCGTCCGACAGTCTGGTGATCGTGTGGCGCAAAAGACCGTCGGCAACAATCTCGCTGAGGCTTTCAAGCTCATCCCCGGCTTTCGCCTCCTGGCGGAAAACGATGTCCAGCCGCGTCACCAGCCTGTGCCGGTACTCATCCGGAATCGACTCCAGCGCCCATTCGACGTAATGGACGTTGTTCACATGGTCGTTGAAATCATGATCGCTGAAACGCACTTTTATCAACGACCGCCCGTGCACCGCGCCGAGCGCGGCGAATTTGCCGCCGCTTTCGGCAAACTCAACGTGCGGCGTACCTTCCGGGGCGAGAGACGAGAAATTCTCCGGCAGTTTCACGAGCCGCCTCGCCGCAAGATTCACCGTCATCCATTCGCTCACTGCGCGAAACACCTCGTCTCCTGCGGAATTTCCGCCGATAAAATCGCGCGTGGCGGTAAGCCGCCCCCTGGTGCCGCTCGGCCAGGTCCTTATGCGGAGATCCTCACCCCAGGCAAGCGGTTTTGCGATCTCAAGCCGGAGCCGCGAAAGCATCCAGGTGACGCCCTCCGACTGAAGGAAATGGATTCCAACTCCGAGCTTATCGGCGTGCAGACCGGCGATCTCCTGAAGATAATTGCAAAGCGACGAGAGGGAAAGATTATTGTCCACCCCCGCTTCATAACTGCGCACCGGGAAGCTGCGCTCGATATACCCGAGCCCCCAGGCGCGGAGCGGTTCGAGCGGCAGACCCATTATATTCTCGTAACTCCCCGTCCACGACTCCACGATGAGATCGCCCGATTCATCGATGTCGTACGCCCCAGCGCGGTCGAGCGGCCGCACCTTGGCGACGTATTCCTCGATCATCTCCTCTGAAAGCGCGCGGAATTTCACATCTGATCTGACGACCTTCACATCGCCGTCGAAGGCGACGGCGGTGTATACCGAATGGACGTTGCCGCTCAGTTCCCTCAGGAAACGTTTCGCCTCGTCGATGTCGCGCGGCTTGCCGTATATCCTGCCGTTGAACCAGACGATGGTGTCGGCGGACAAGACGCGCCTGCCGCCCGCCGCCGCGCCTTTGGCGAGCGCGTTTTCACGGACCGTCCGCTCCGGGTCGTCGTCGTACGAAACCTCCGGAGCGTCGGTTTTCACCACATCGAACCCGCGCTCGAGATCGGCAAGAATCTTCGCCCTCCGGGGGCTGCCGCTTGCAAGAATAAGCCGCTCTTTCATATTGCTGTTCCTTCGATGTACACAAATACCGGCCGATCGCTCCGTACCGAAAATTCCCCGCTCGGGGCACGGTTGAGCGTGGCCACGTACAGATTGTCGAACCTGACGCCGTCAAGCGGCCATTCAAGACCTTGCGACGTCATGCGCGTTTCGCGATCGGGGGCGAAAACGGAAACGCCCGAACCGGGGACGGCGGAGAAACGCGCACAGCCGGACACGGGGTGGAAAACGCCGTGATCGGTCACTACCGGCACCTGCTCGGCGAGCGCCCTGAAAACATTGCCCAGCGCATGATCGTCGCGCTTGCCGAGAGCACCGAGAATCACCAGATCACGCCAGCCCCTGGAGCGGCAGTAGGAGATCGCCTTGGTAAGGTCATTGGTGTCCTGCTCAGCTACCCGCACAAGATTGCGGTAGGCGCGGCGGACACTGTCGCAGTCGCCCACCACCGCATCCGGTTCCCGGGCGAATTCCTCCCAGTATGCGTCCGCGGCGCTGTCGCAGCATATGACACGTTCGGCGCCCTCCAGAAGCCGCCGCGCCAATCCGCCCGGCGCGGGAAAATCCCCGGCCGCCAGCACCGCCGTTTTACGGTTCAAAATGCCGCACAGGCCATTCATCTCGACTCCAGGGGATGCATCCAAGCGTTCACTTGAGAAGATCGACCCAGTCGTACCTGTTGAGCGCGCCGTTGACCAGATAAGTGTAGCGGACGCTCTCCCGGCTGTCGTTCTCCGCCGAAAGCATCTGCGCCCACGACGGCGAAGGCTCAATCGTCTTTACCGAGGTGAACGCTCCGGGGCATGCGGCGTGCGCATGCGCGGCGGCGATCGCGACATCCGCCTTCGCGACGAGCGACACATCGGCGAATCCGCGCTTCGCGAGCCAATCGGAAAGAACGAGAAGATCGGTGGCGCGGCGACCGACCATCGACTCGCCCATCAGATAGAGCATCGCCGCAGTTCCCTCCTCGGGGACTTCCTTGGCGGCGCCGTAGAAATTGTAACGGCCCTTGCCTATCGAACCAAGTCCGGTAAGATCGGCGACGAGCACCGCCTTGCCCGCGTCAAGCGATTCGCGAGCCTGCACAAGCGCGGCCGCACGGCCGGCACGACCCGCGGAGATGACCGCCGCCGTCGGCTTTACGCCTATGCGCACCACAAGTTCCACCGGAAGCGCGAGCCCCGTCGGATACAAAAACGCAAGTCGGGTCACCGTGCAGCCTTCGGCTTCTTCCACGCCGAGCGTTTTCACAAGGACCCCGGTCTGCGAAGGCAGGCGGATCGCCGCAAGATCGCGCACGCAGGCGGCGCGGTCGGCGGCCGATTTGAACGGCCTGCGGGCGGCGACGGCCGCCGAGAGTCTCTCACGCATGACCTCATAGATGCTGCGCGAGCCGGGGAGGTCGGCGGTGCGCCCGGTAGGAGTGCAGCCCCGCTCCTTTTCCGAAAGCCCCCGATCGACACTCTTCATGTTGAAGCCGAGATCGAGCGCGGCATACTTCTGAGTGTCGAGCGGCAGCAGCCCCTTTTCGCCGCGAAGCCACGCGCGCATCCAATCGACGCTGCCCTGCTCGGTAGCCTCGGTCCAGCCGTGCATTCCCGGCGCGGCGTTGAGCGCATAATGCCCGGTCGCGCCGATTTTCGCGGCGACGTCTTCAACCGTGCGCATAAGCCTGCACGTTCCGTAGTACGTGAACATGTCGGAATACTTCGCGGTGACGGCAACCTTGGTGTCGGGGATAAGAACATAACCGGTGTGGTTGAGTCCGAACGCGAGCTGACCGAAGATGTTCTGCTCGGCATCCTGCGGTCCCATGTGCTCGCATAGCGAAGTGAGTGTAGTCAGGTAGCAGCTCGGAGCGGTCGCCTTGAGACGGTGGTCGACCGCCGTCATGAGCGCGGTCATCGTGCCGCCGCCGGACTGGCCCATGAAACCTACCCGTCCGGGATCGACCTCGCTGCGGCTCATCGCGTAATCGACGGCGCGCATACCGTCCCACACGCGAAGCTGCGCCATCGAGCCTCCTAACAAGGCCGCCCTGAGACCGATCTGGTTGTGGTCCATGGTCGATCCCCGCGGATGGACACGACGCTCCCCCTGCTCGTAGGGATCGTACATGAGCGCGACGAAACCCGCCTTTACGGCAAGCACGCAGGCGCGCAGATAAGTGTCGCAATCCTTTCCGTCCTCGGCGTGTCCGCAGCTCATCACCACCGCCGGATAAGGAGCTTTGAATTTCGGATAGTCCGGAATGAAAAGGTTCGCCGTCACAAAAATGCCGGGCATCGACTCGAAGGCGAGCTGCTCGATGCGGTAGCCATCGCGCTTATGCGTTTTGAAAATCTGCGGTTTAAGCGGCGTACGTTCGGGAAGTCCTCCCATCGCGGCGATCATTTTCGCATGGAGAGCCTTGCGGTAGCGGTCATAGGCCGCACGGTCTTCAAGCTTGAGCCATGCCCGGTCGGCGGCCGCGTCAAGCTTCTCAAGCTCGTTGAACACCGTCACGTAAGAGCTGATATCCTGGGCGTTAGGCCCCAACTTCCTCTCAAGCGCTTCATTGAGCGTCGCCGCCGATGCGCAAAAAACGCCCGCAAGAGCGACACCTGCCACCATTGATTTATGCATATGATCTCCTTATGGATTCTGCGAAATTGAAAAGTGTCCTGAAAGTATAGCATTTCCGCTCCGGAAAGCAAAACCTCACCCGGTAAACTCCTCCATCGTATCCGAACCTTCATGGGATATTCCTTTGCGCAGAAAAACCTGGGCGACGGTCCGGAAAATGATTTTAAGATCGAAAAAAAACGAGCGGTTGTCCACATACTCCACGTCGAAACGGAACTTCCGCTCCCAGCTTATGGAATTGCGGCCGTTTACCTGCGCCCACCCCGTAATCCCGGGCCGCACCTCGTGGCGGCGCGACTGTTCCGGCGAATAGCGCGGTAGATAGCGGACAGGCAGCGGACGCGGCCCCACCAGCGACATATCTCCCTTGATAACGTTCCACAATTCCGGCAGTTCATCAAGCGAAGTCGAACGCAGAAACCTCCCGAACCTCGTCAGGCGTTCTCCGTCACTCCCCGCCCCGGAACGCATGGTGCGAAACTTGATCATCATAAAGGGCTTGCCGTCCTTCCCGGTCCGTTCCTGCCTGAACAGCACCGGCAAGCCCTGCGTCATCACAGCAAAAACCGCCACGACGACCGAAAGCACGAGCGCGAAAGGCGCAGCGGCCATAGTCACGGCCAGATCGAACACCCTTTTCATCAGGCATTGTCCTTCAACACCTTCCGCGCCGCCGCCAAAGCCCGACCACGATGGGAAAGCGCGTTCTTTTCTTCCGCGGAAAGCTCGGCGAACGTCTGTTCATACCCCTCCGGAACAAACAGCGGATCGTATCCGAACCCCTGCGCCCCCGCCGCCGATTCAATGATTCTCCCCCTGCACGAACCTTCGACGGAAAATTCCCGTCCGTCCGGCGAAACAAGCGCGATCGAGCAAACGAATCTCGCCGCCCGGTTGTCTACACCTTCAAGATTGCGCAGCAGCAGTTCGTTGTTTGCGGCGGTGTCGCCGTGTCCGCCGGCATAACGTGCGCTGCGCACCCCGGGTTCGCCGCCGAGCGCCTCCACCTCCAGCCCGGAATCATCGGCCATGCACCACTCGCCGCGCCTTGATCCGGCTATGGCGCGGACCTTGATCAGCGCGTTACCGGCGAAATCCGGCGCATTCTCTTCGACGTCTCCGGGATTTTCGGCCACGATTTCAAATCCGGGAAGTATCTGCGATATCTCCTTGAGCTTGTGGGCATTGCCGGTGGCGACATACAGTTTCATCTTTACCGTCATCCTTTCTTGCGCATCACCATCGCCGCCATGACTATCGCGGCATATCCCATGACCGACCACCGGTCGGGAATCTGTCCGAAAAACATAAAGCCGAGCGCGGCGGTGAATATTATATTGGTGTAATCAAAAACGGCAACCGATCCGGGAGCGGAGAAGCGGTAGGCGGCGGTGATCCCGAACTGTCCTATCGCCGCGCCGATACCCGCGCCGGAGAGAACAAGAACCTGCTCAGCCGTCATCGGCGTAAAGCCGGTAAGGATGAACGGCAGAGACGCGCAGCATGAAAAAGCGCTGAAGAATAGGACTATGAACGCGCCGTCAAGTCTGTAAATACCCAGTTTACGCAGACAAGCGTAGGCCCCGCCCGCCGCGACGCCGCCGAAAAGCCCCATCGCGACGGCAAAACCGTCAACGCCTTCAAAACCCGGCTTGGCAACCAGCACCACTCCCGCGAACGCCGCCGCTATCGCCAGCATCTGTCTGCGCGTCATGCGTTCACCGAGAAAAATCCATGCGAAAAGAACGGTAAAGAAGGGAGCCGTCTTGTTCAAGGTCTGCGCATCGGAGATGGGGATTTTCCCGAGCGCGTAGAAGTTGGCGAAGATCCCCGCCGTACCCACAATCGAACGCAGCAGCAGCACCGCCGCCGCACGACGGGAAATGAACGGCTTGAGACGCAGCGATCCGGAATTCCTGCAGAATACGAAAACAGCGATGACAAACGCTATGCTGTTGCGGAAAAACGCTTTCTGGAAACTCGATATCTCCGCCCCGTATCCGTCGCATAGCCTTACAAAGGCAGCCATCAGCGCAAAGCCGAAGGCGCTTGCGATTATGCAGAAAACGGCTTTGGTGCGGTTCGTCATCTTATCTGCGTCCGCGCGGTCCCCCGCGGCCGAACGGGCGATGCCAAGGTCCGCTGTCGGTCGCCTCGAATATTTCCTTCACGGTTGTGACGATTTCCCCGGCATCATCCCCTTCAAAACCGAGATTGCGCACGGTTTCGGAAAGCAGATTGTCACGTTCTTTCATGCTCAATTCATGCATTTTGGCCCCTGTCCTGCGCAACTCTCCGAAAAGCCTGCCTCGCTCTTCGTCGCTCAATCCCTGCTGATGGAGGGCCGACTCGAGCTCTTCGCGTTCCACAACCAGTTCCTGAAGTTGCGCATGCACCTTCTTGGCCGCAGACGGCATCTGCGAAGTATCGATAGAAGAAAGAAAATCAATGCGCGTCCTTGCCGCTTCAGCGCGGTGACGGCGCCAGGACGCGAAACGGTTCGTCATCTGAGTATACCGCGCCGGATCCTCCTTGGCCATTCTGGCCATCCGCTCGCTGTGGGATTCCCGAGGCGGAGGCGTCGAGGGCGCGTCCGCAACGGCGGTCTCGCTCTTTTTTTCCCGCTCCATCTCCGCCAGCTGCGATTCGAGTTCCTCCACCCGTCTGCGAAGCGCCGCGTTGCTCGCCGCCATTCCGCCGTCATCGATCTTCTTGACGTCGACAGCATCTTCCCGCTGCGTCTCATGCGCGACGGGGACATTCCGCCGCGGGCTGAAAAAATATCCCGCTCCGGCGCCCAGCGCCAGCGCAACCGCGATCAAAGCGACTTGACTGCTTTTCATTTGTTCCGCTCCTTTCATTTGTTGCGTATCATCTTTTCATCCATATCGACACGCCGGCGCTCAGCTTGGAAGCGTTGACCTCGTTTCCGGGGACGATTTTCCCTTTGACGATATAATACGTGTCATTACGGTTCCAGGCGCGCCCCGCAATCTTCATCGCGGTGCGGTGTCTTGAAATGGTACCCTTGATTTCATAGCCACGGTCTTTGAGCTCGGCTATCGTGCGAGGCTGCGCCGACTTCAGCACCACTTTCGCCGGAGGTGCCGGGGTGTTCGCCAGCTTTGAGACGACGCTCTGCGCCCTCTGCGCTTTGGACGGAGGCGCAGACGGCACAACCGCCGAAGGTTTTTTCTCGGGAGCTTTCTTGGGCCCGATGAGCCTTGCAAACCAGCCGCCGGACGATTTCGGCCCGGAAGGCGGGATTTTCGAAGTGCCTATCCTTCCGGCCATTGTATCGACACGTCCGTAGAGAACCTTGTTCAGGTACTCGTCGCCTATGCTCAACCGTCCGGAACGGGTATCGGCATCAAATGTCGGACGAGCTTTCAATCCGAGTGCGCGGCGCATACTTGGCATGGCAAAAAGCATTCCGCAGCGCTTGCGGCCCCGATGACGGCGCTTCTGCCATTTGTTGGGCGCTCCGTAGGCCACATGACTGTGGCAAACCACCCTGTCGTCCGAAAGGTTGTACATTTTTTTAAGCTCGGCCACCAGCTCACGGATGGCGTAAATCTGCACCGAACTCATCGGTTTGTTGTGATAGCCGACACATTCGATCCCTATCGAATACTTGTCAACATCCTCGCGCCCCTTCCACATCGAGCGTCCGGCATGAAACGCTTCACGGTCCCGGTCGACAATCCGGTAAACAGAACCTTCCTCGGTCACGCAATAGTGAGCCTCTCCGCGGTCGGAAAGCTTGTTGAGGGAACTTCTCGCCGGTGCCTCGGTCGTATGCAGAACGATGAGCTCCGTCGATCGTCTTATATTACGCTCGGGATTTCGTGGAGAGCGGTACCGGTTCGACACTTCGACGGCAAAAACGGGCAAAGACGCTGAGCAAAGGCACATCAATACCAGTTTTTGAGAGAATTTCCTCATCATCCGGCGAATTCCACAACCTCGTCCCCCCGGCAAAGAACCGATCGTCCGTTATTTTGATTTCACGACAAAGTCGTAAAACATATTGCGCCCTTCACAACCGAGCACTCCGGCGTAGAATTCTTCCGGCAGATTGTCGTTCGCATATTGCAGAACATAATCGCCGCAGGTTACAACCATCTCCTTGCGCCCTTTGCGGTTCTTTGAGATCTTAACCTGCAGATTATGACGGATATTGGGCTTGTAGATATCCTCCGGCTTGAGCAGAAGCGATGCCGCCTTGTACCAGGCGGGCTTTCCGTCCTCTGTCATGTAGTGGTGCCAGACATTGAGTCCGAGATCGTAAAGCACGATCTCCCAGTGCTCGCGGAATTCGCTTTTGCCGTCGCCGCTCTTGCCGAGCTCCGGCGCGATTACGATAAGCGGCGCCATGCGGTAGTCAAAGCCCATCCTGGATGAAACCGTGCATCCGATCTTGAACTTGTCCTTGTACACCATGCCCGAATATACGGCATTGTTGTGCTTGTCGAAAATCTCTTTCGCACTGAGATCCGGGCAGATGTTTTCGATCCAGCCGTCGCGCTGCGTAAAGCCGCGGCAATAATCAAGACGCGGACTCTTGACGACGATCCATTGCGACTCGTCCCACTTGCCGCGGGAGAAATCAACATTCAATTCAGCGGACGCGATGCCCGAGAAAAAGGCACACAGCAGCATAATGCAATTTGTTTTCTTGTTCATAGACTTAAGTTTACCATATAATCGTCCCCTTCGGGGATTTTTTATTCTCTCTTGCGGATAAATCAGACGGCCAAAAAACAATACGGTCTTGCACAAAGTGCGCAAGACCGTATCAGTCGGGCTAAAGCCGCCAGGTATCAGACCTTGGTAACTTTGCCGTTCTTGATGCAGCGCGTGCAGACGCAAACGCGCTTGGTGTTCCCCTTGCCGTCGGTCACGCGGACAGACTGAAGATTGGGAAGGAAGCGGCGCTTGGTGATGCCGGTGGTGTGCAAACCGATGCCGCCTTTGTACTTCGGCGAACCCTTGCGGACGACGACGTTGCCGGTCGAAGGACCCTTGCCGCAGATATCACAAACTCTGGACATGATTCAATTCCTTTCGTTTGAAGTTCAGTTAGCTTCACCGGGCTGCCATTCGACGTTGGCGAAAGCGTTGTCGAACGCGGCG
>JAEIGA010019970.1_pt1 | contig 10212 bp, 10 predicted proteins | sample 9270691 | NCBI WGS metagenome assembly JAEIGA01 (sample SAMN17057246, study PRJNA624740) | gut metagenome | biome: biome; isolation source: fecal sample | host: Bos grunniens | place: China: Xizang | collected 2019
CACCGATCTTAAGCTCAGGGTTGTAACGGAACTCAGGAGCCATAATGACACCCTCGCTCTTGTAGCCGATGTTAACGACAACCTCTCTCTTACCTACTGAGGTTACCTCACCTTCTACAACCTCACCCTCAACTACCTTAGAGAGAGTCTGGTTGTACTTCTCAGAGATTTCCTCTACTGAAGCACCGTAAACATCATCGTTCTCGAACGCATCCCAGTCGAAATTCTCAGGAGCGACAGAAGCGTTAAGAACTGTCTTCTTGGTTTCTTCTACTGCTGGAGTTACCTCAGCAGCAACTGTCTTGTTTTCTTCCATTGTAATAAATTAAAAACAAACTAGTGGGTTAAACATTATTTATTGTGCTTGCCTATAGCGACTTACAATAAAAATAAGCGCGCCTTCGGTCAAAAAGCGCGCAAAAATATGGATAATTTTCCGATTTTCAAAGAGTTTCGTAAGAAATTATGCCTTTGGATCAGGACCATAAGCATTGCTGCCCTGATTGCCTTCCTTAACCAAAAGGATAATAAGCCAGATAGCTCCGATAAGAGGGACAAAGGAAATGAGAAGCCACCAGCCACTCTTTCCGATATCGTGAAGTCTTCTCACACCTATTGCTATTCCAGGCACAAGGAGAGCTAAAGAGTAAATGTATGAAAGCCAATCAAGTCCGATAAGTCCGACTACAAGCCCTACAGCAGTACCGACGAGGAAGTTAAAAAGCACGAAATACCAATACTCGGTCCTTCTTGCTCTGCCATTGAAATCCGCATACTTGTTGCGGATTACGCTTACAAAATACTGATTGAACATAATTTTTGATTTTAGGTTAATATTGATTAAAACATTTTTCTTCTCTTGAAGATGCCGAAGATGACAAGAAGCGAGATTACCATCAAGCAGAGGATGATGAACCAGGCCCAGCCAGAGTGGCCGAAGAACCATCCGAATTTTACATTCATTCCGAAGAAGCTGGCTATCAGAGTCGGAGGCATCAGCATCAGGGAAACGAGGGTGAACACCTTCATAATCTTGTTCTGGTCCAGGTTGATGATACCCAGAACAGTATTCTGAAGATATTCGAGTCTCTCGAAACTGAAGTTCGTATGATTGATAAGCGAAGATATATCCTTCAGAAGGACATTCAGCTTAGAATGATATTCCGGCGGATATTTCTTGCTCTTGATGATGCTGGAGATAACTCGCTGCTTGTCGACGATATTCTCGCGTATGAGCATCGTATTGTCCTGAAGCTGATTGATATCGATGAGGAATTCTTCGCTGATGTCTTCTCCCAGACTGACCTTCTTGTTATATTGGGTAATCTCCTTGGACACCAGCTCGACCATATCGGCATCAAGGTCTATACGCTGCTCGAGAATGCTGAGAAAAGCCACGTGACCCGAATCATACATTTTAGGAAATGCCAGCATACGGCGCTGAAGGTCAGTGAAACTCTTCAGCGGACATTCACGCAGAGTGGTCAGGATATCATCGGTCAATATGAATGAAACGGTCTCCTCATTATATTCATCAGGGCCAGGGATAAGGAAGCTGGTATTGGCGAAAATCGCTTTTTCTGTCTCATAGAATCGTGATGAGATCTCGATCTCTTCCGCCTGGGCACGGTTCTGAATGACAGTACCGAGATACTGCTCCACAGCTCTCTTCTCCTCGCCTGAAGGGGCAAAGAGATCGATCCAGACAACATCTGAATATGGGATATCTTTAAGATCAGCTTCCGACTGGGAAACCATAATCTGTCCGTTCTGATTGTAGAAGATCTCGATCATATCCACCTCCCTCTTTAAAATTACACGAAACAGGCCTGCATACCCAAATGCAAGCCTGCAAATTTATCTTTTTTTATTGACAACACCAAATTTACGGCTTGAAAATCTGACGGTTCACAATGGAACGGCCGAGAGTAAGTTCATCGGCATACTCCAGATTGTCACCAAAGCCGAGTCCGCGTGCAAGAGAGGACACCTTTACTCCGTATTGTGATATCTGACGATAAATATAAAATGCTGTCGTCTCCCCTTCCACATCTCCGCTCAAGGCCAATATGACTTCACCCACAGTGCCATCCAGGCCGGGAGCATCAGCCTCAAAAAGGCCTTCAGGAGATACCAAGGCTGCGACACGGGCGACAAGTTCACGCACAGTGATATCAGAAGGACCGATGCCATTGATGGGTGATATTATGCCTCCAAGAACGTGATAGACGCCGTTATATTGTCCTGTATTCTCTATGCTCATCACATCCCGCACGCTTTCCACTACGCAGATAGTACGATGATCTCTCGATCTGTCGGAACATATCGCACAGACTTCATTGTCTGAAATCATCATACAATGGCGGCAATATTTCACTTCGTCGCGCAGACGGCTGATCGAAGATGTAAAATGATGAACGTTTTCCCTGGGCTGCTTCAGAAGATGAAGAGCCAGGCGAAGGGCACTGCGACGCCCCACTCCAGGAAGTGAGCTTATAGCATCCACTGCATCCTCCAGAAGATGCGAAGGGTAATTCTCTTTATACGCCATAATTGCAATGATATCTGACCAGATTATCTATAGGAGATTTCAGGAAAGCGACAAATTCAAGACCGTATTGACGTCCTATCTCACGCAGCATATCTTCGCAGGCAGATCCGAAGGATCCCACGACTCCGACCTTTTGCGCTGCTGCCTTGTCACTGGCAAAGCCCGCATATCTCGACAATGCCCTCTTTACGAATGCCTCCAGACAATCCCTCACCATCGAGCGCATATAAGGCTCATCGATATGGGAGATAACGAATGGAGCCAGAGATGCCATAAAAGCCGACGCCGCCTTTTCCTTATATACCTTACGGACAATAGCCGAATAATCCAGGCCGGTCTGAGCAATGAATTCAGCCTCTATGGATTCAGGAAGCAATCCTTTCACCAGATCAGCAAGGAAGGCTCGACCCAGAGCCACTCCGCTGCCCTCATCTCCAAGGATATAGCCTCCCGGACGGATATTTTTCACGACCTTCCCGTTTTCATACAGACAGCTGTTCGAACCGGTTCCCATTATGGCCACGACTCCGCTCCCATCGCCAAACAACGCCCTCGCCGCAGCCAGGATATCCGAATGAAACTCCACTTGGGCGAAGGGACACCACATTTCCAGACAGGAGCGTACAGGAGCCGAAGACTCCTCCGAAACAAGGCCGGCCCCATAAAAGACAATCTGTTCCACCCGTTTTCCCTCAGGATTGAGGGCAGGTACAGCCTTGCGGACAATACCGCTTATGTATTCTGCATCGAGGCAGGTCGGACTCAGCCCCTCAGTAAGCGTTTCTGTGATACTGCCATCTGCAGAAACCGCCTTCCAGGCTGTCTTGGTAGCCCCGCTTTCAACAATAATTCTCATTCATTCAGATTATAGAAATGCAAAAATAAGAAAATTCCATATCTTTGTGCAAAAGCAATACATCAATATGAAAAATATCCGCATCGCAATCGCTGCCATAGCGATACTGTTCCCTTTTCTGAGCCAGGCTCAGGACTGGGCAAACTTCGGCCGTTACGCAGAGCAGAACAAACAGGTCACAGTCAGCCCTAAGGTCGTGTTTATAGGAGATTCCATCACTGAAGGATGGGCAAAGGAGGATCCGGCTTTCTTTACCGACCACAACTTCATCGGAAGAGGTATATCTGGACAGACCACCTCACATATGCTCGTACGTTTCAGAAGGGATGTAATCGACCTTGATCCGAAATATGTGGTGATATTGGCCGGAACCAATGACATTGCCAGGAACAATGGAGACATAAGCCTTGAAAACGCCCTCGGAAACATCATATCGATGTGTCAGCTGGCAAAGGCCAACAAGATCAGGCCTATCCTCTGCGCAGTCCTTCCTGCTGCCGGATTTTATTGGAGACCCGAGGTAAAGGAACCTGCCGGAGATATCATCAGGCTCAATGAAATGATCAAGGAATATGCTGAAGCTGAGAAGATTCCGTTTGTGGATTTCCACACACCATTAAAAGACGAATCCAACGGGCTGCCTAAGATTCACGCAGCTGACGGAGTCCATCCGAATCTCCAGTGCTACAGGATAATGGAAGATATTGTCCTTGAATATATAAGGTAAACGAGCCTCGGATAAGAGAAAAGCACGGATGCTACGAAATGTAGCGTCCGTGCTTTTTCCAATGTATGTATCCTATTATTGCCGAGACTGCATAGGCAGCATAGAGAGCCGCCATCCACCAGAGTCCCTGGCTTGCGCATAATACAGTGCTGACCGTATCAGCCGCTATCCACAGCCACCATTGCTGGATGTAGCATCGCACAAGCCACCAGGTAGCCACTGCACTCAGTACAGCCACAGCAGAATCGAGATAGGACATCGGATTCTCAAGAAGTTCCATCAGGAATGCGAGTGCCAATGTACCTGCCACGACCGCAAATGCACTGACTGCTACGGTCTTGATACTAAGGCGCTTCAGACGCACAGTTCCACCTTTCTGCTCTGACCCGTCCTGAGATATACGGTCAATATCCTTGCGCCACTGCCACAATCCGATGAATGAAGTCACCAGATAATAGGTATTCAATGCAAATGACGCATAAAGTCCCTGCCTGAAGAAGACCCACATCGCCGCAAGACTTGTGAGGATTCCGACGCCCCACATCAGATTCTTCTGACGGATCTCCAGGATAATATAAATCACCCCCGTTACGAGGGTGAATATTTCCATAAAGGGGTTCACTAGAGAACTTCAATAAGTTCTACAATGAACTTCAAGGTAGCGTATGGAGGAATTGCTCCTGGAGCACCGTGAGCACCGTAAGCGAGATCGTAAGGAATGTAGAATTCATACTTAGATCCCTCTGACATAAGCTGAACACCCTCAGTCCAGCCTGCGATTACCTGATTCAGTCCGAAGACCGCCGGTTCATTGCGGTCATATGAACTGTCGAACTTCATACCGTTAAGGAGTGTACCCTCATAGTGACACTTGACCTGTGAAGTTGCAGAAGGCTTCTTGCCTGTACCCTCGGTAATCACCTTATACTGAAGACCGCTTGGAAGTGATACAACGCCTTCCTGCTCAGCATTGAACTTCAGGAACGCTTCACCCTCTTCGCGCATAGCTGCGCTCATAGCCTCTGCCTGAGCCTTCTGCTCAGCCTCGAGTTCAGCGAAATACTTGTCAAGAAGCTGACCGGCCTCCTGAAACGAAACTGCTGGTTCAACACCTGTAAGCACAGCCTTCACTCCGGCTGCAAAGTCATCAAATTCCACAGACTTGATGCCTGAAGAAAGCATATTGTGGGCAATGCTCATACCCAATGCGTAACTGTTCTTATCCATTTTCTTATTGTTTTAGAATTTCATAAATTTTATCAAGCTTGCAAATGTAGTGAATTATATTGAATCCTCTTCCTTTCTTTTTTCTCTGCGAGGATGATGCGCCAGGACTTCCTGATGCCAGGTGGAGGTGTCAATATGGGTGTAAATCTCCGTAGTGACAAGATTCTCGTGACCAAGCATCTCCTGAACCATCCTGAGATCCGCCCCATTCTCCGCCAGATGAGTGGCAAAGGAATGCCTTAAAGTATGCGGCGATATTTCCTTTCGGACATCTGCAAGCAAAGCCATCTTCTTCATCATCAGAAACATAGACTGACGGCTTAGCGAACGGCCGAAACGATTCAGGAAAACCAGATCATCTGAAGCCGCATCATATGGTCGGGGACGATGTTCCAGATATTCATTGACAGCATCAGCAGCCATTTCTCCTATTGGGACAAGCCTCTCCTTGTTTCCTTTGCCCTTTACCTTTATATATCCTTCATCAAAATAAAGATTGGAGATATTGAGATTCACGGCCTCAGAGACACGGAGACCGCAGCCGTAAAGCACTTCCAGAATAGCCTTATCCCTGAATCCTTGCCAGGACGACAGGTCCACGGCACCGATCAAAGCCTCGACCTCACTTACAGAAAGTACCTGAGGGAGGTAAAGTCCCAGCTTGGGTGGATCCACATTGTCACAAGGATTGTCATCCAGCAGTCCTTCCAGCACCAGCCATCCGAAGAACGAGCGCAGAGAACTTAGAAATCTGGCCTGAGAGCGCTTGGTCACGCCTTTCAATCCGGACAGATAGTTCTCCACCAGGCCTGTATCCACTGACCTGAGGTCTGTTTCACATTGACCGAGAAATTTCCTGACATCAGAACAATACGATGCCACGGTATGTCGTGACATCGCACGTTCTATCTTCAGATACGTTTCGTAGTCTTTGTAAAGATTCTTACGCATTCGCTCAGAATGACAGGGGGGGGCGCTCAGAATGACAGGTTAGAGAGTCGAATACTTCTTGCCGTACTGGAGCATCTGGTCGAGATAGCTGTCAGCATACTCGAGCTGATAATCGACGATCTTTCCGCCTTTCTTCACAGGAACGATATCCGGATTCACGAAACCTCCGTATGGCTTGAGGCCAAGGGATGCATAACGCTCGAGAACCTCTTTATGAAGATCGTAATCGATATTGACGGCGTAAGTCTCCACGAGAGCCTTGCCTGCCTCATAGTCACCCTCAGACTTGATTCGCTGAACTTCTGCGAGAAGATCTCCGAAAAGTCCACGGAGAGCTTCGAAGTCATTGACCACGAAATATGTCTTTCCGTCACGAACCTTCTTTTCGATCACGTTATCGGCAAGACCCTTCTCATAGCACCACTGTGCGATAAGCTTACGGTCCTGCATATGCGACTCCATATTCTTCTTACCGAGCTCGACTCTGGTGAACTGAGTGAAGATACCGTTGCGTATGAAGCTTGTGTACTGAGCCTTATAAGCCTCCATATCAGGAACGATACCAAGCTCAACCATTTTAGGATCAGCAAGATAGTAAAGTCCGAAGAGGTCAGCTCGAGTTTCTTCGAGAGCTGAGCTGTATTCTCCGAGCGCATTAGGCGAAGTACCCGGAAGAAGCTGTCCTGAACCGTGTCCGAGGCATTCGTGAAGGTCTGTATGGAGGTCATTGGTCAATGCACCATACTTCTTTTCCAAAGCGATTTCATCCTCTGACCAGGCAAACTCTCCAAGCTGGTTCTTAGGAGACTCCTGAGCGGCCATATTGTATGCAGATGTAAGAGTCGCGATAGTCACTGACTTCGAACCGTGCTCACGACGGATCCAGTCGGCGTTAGGTAGATTGATACCGATCGGAGCGGCAGGATAGCAGTCACCTGCAAGAACTGCAACATTGATGACCTTTGCTGTCACACCCTTCACCTCCTTCTTCTTGAATCGGCTGTCAACCGGCGAATTATCCTCGAACCACTGGGCATTCTCACTGATGAGTTCAGTGCGGAGCGAAGCCTCGGCATCCTTGAAATTCACGAGACCTTCCCAGGTAGCCTTGCGTCCGAGCGGGTCATTGTAATCCTCTACGAATCCGTTGACAAAGTCTACAGTTCCAAGAGTATCGTTCACCCATTTGATATTGTATTCATCCCAAAGATTGAGGTCTCCGGACTGGTAATATGCAACGAGATCGGCGATATATGCCTTCTGAGTATCATTCTCAGCCACAGCCGCAGCCTTTTCAAGCTCAGCGCAGATCTTCTCGAGAGCAGCTCCATAAAGGCCACCTACCTTATATACTTCTTCGCGCACAACGCCGTCTTCACCCTTGACCACGCGGCTGTTAAGACCGTATGATATAGGAGTCTTGTCTGACGGATCCATCATTGAAGCATAGAGGGCTTCCACTTCAGCACGTGTGACATTCTCATAGAAATTGACCGCAGACTCAGCTACAATATCCTTTCCGTCCATTACCTTTCTTGCCGGGAAGACAGCCGGATCATAGATGAAATATTCCAGCTCGGCATCATCCTCCCCCACAGCTGCCATCAGGTCGTGGAAATAATCCTGAGAACACTCAGGGAAGAACTTATCTTCCGCATAATGGTGATGGATACCGTTGCTGAAGAATACTCTTTTAGCATATGTCTCGAACTTTGCCCAATCCTCGCTCGTGCGGTCTCCCTCGTAGTTCTCAAGAATATTCTCAAGTGTCTTACGGATCTGGAGATTGTACTTGCAGTTCTGCATCCAGATAATGTCACGACCATATTTGGCCGCCTCCGAAAGATGGTAGACATACTCCTTCTGCTGAAGGGAGAGCGCGTCCCAACCCGGAACCTGATATCTCATAATCTTAAGATCGGCGAATTCATCGATCAGGTATTTGAATTCTCCATTCTGCGCCGCATTATCCGAAGAACAGGAAGCAAAGGCAGCGGCAAGGCCTGCAATCGTAATCATCTTACTTAAAGCTTTCATATTTGTATATTTGATTTCAATTCCGATAATTGGCAAATATACATAAAATAATTATATTTGTCGTTTTGTTAAAGCTGAAACTGATGATGATAAACATAAAGAACATTATTCTACGCCTTGCAGCTGGGTTTATGCTGCTGCCTATCTTTCACGGATGCTTCGGATTGGACACTCCGAAAGAAGACTGCAAGGTGGACGAAGCTTCACGCAAGGTCCTGCTTCTGTATTCTGCAGGCTTCAACTCCCTGAGAAGCTATCTGCTGGATGACATAAAGGATCTGAAGCAGGGATGGTTGCCTGGAAATGGCTGCAATGACGACATTCTGCTTGTGTACACTCATACGCCGAGAGTAAGCGGTTCATATGACAATCCGACTACTCCGTACCTTATCAGAATATATAAGAACCAGGAAGGCAACACAATATCAGACACATTGGTAACTTATCCCCAAGGTACGATATCCTCATCTGCCGTACAGCTGAATGAAGTCCTAAACTACGTAAAGGACAATTTCACTTCCGGCAGTTACGGAATGATTTTCTCATCACACGCAACAGGATATCTGCCGTCCGGATATTACTCAAACCCGGGCAGTTATGTATTCCGGAAATCGAGAATGATGAAGTCAAGAGGCGTTCCGTCTCCGGTACCATACGTTGAGCCGGACTTCGACCCGTCACTACCGATGGTTAAAAGTATAGGACAGGATCAGGTAGGCCCGTCCCAGAACAGGGTATCATATGAAATGGAGCTGGCGGATTTTGCCGAAGCAATACCGATGGAACTGGATTACATCCTCTTCGACGCCTGCCTTATGGGTGGTATCGAAGTAGCATACGAGCTTAGGGACAAATGTAGGAAAGTCGGTTTCTCACAGGCTGAAGTGCTTGCAGAAGGACTTGATTACAAGACACTTACCCAGCACCTGTTATTAAAGGAAGAGCCGGATCCAATGGGGGTATGCAGAGATTACTTCACACAGTACGACATTCAGAGCGGAATATACAGATCAGCGACGATATCAATGATAGACTGCCATAATCTGGAGCCTCTCGCAGAGGTCTGCAAAGACATATTCGCCGCACACTCAGAAGGGTTGACTTCCATAGAACCGTCAGCAGTCCAAAGATTCTACCGAAGCAACAAGCACTGGTTCTATGATCTGGAGAGCATTGTCAGGGAAGCCGGAGCAACTGAAGAAGAGATCGCAAGACTTCAGGATGCGCTGGATGGATGCGTATTATATAAGGAGCACACTCCTGAGTTTATGAATGAGTTCAAGATAGATATATTCTCCGGATTCAGTATGTACCTCCCGCGCAACGGAAGTAATGAACTCGACAAATTCTACCGGACACTCCAGTGGAATCAGGCAACTGGATTGGTTCCTTAGGAACTTTTCAATATTATCATTTGATATTCAAATATTTTGTCTATCTTTGCAGCCCCAAAAAATTTGGTCTAAAAAGCAGATCGCTTTTTGGTGCAATGGGGTTTTCGGATTATTCCGGAAACTGAGTAACACATTTTAAAATTTAAAAGACAATGAAGCACATTGAACTCAAAGGCCAGGTTCGCGAAGCTGGCAACAAGGCAGCAGTAAAGGCTGTACGTCGTGCAGGACAGGTTCCTTGCAACATCTATGGACTCGGAATGGAGAACATTCTCTTCACTATCGACGCTCAGGATCTCAAGACAATCACTCACACTCCTAACTCATATATCATCGACCTTCACCTCAGTGACGGAAGAAATGGTTATGCAGTGCTCCACGAAGTACAGTATCACCCTGTAACCGACGAGGCTCTTCACGTAGACTTCCTCTTCGTAACTGAAGACAAGCCTGTTACAATCGAGGTTCC
>JAEIGA010019971.1_pt1 | contig 10211 bp, 8 predicted proteins | sample 9270691 | NCBI WGS metagenome assembly JAEIGA01 (sample SAMN17057246, study PRJNA624740) | gut metagenome | biome: biome; isolation source: fecal sample | host: Bos grunniens | place: China: Xizang | collected 2019
AGAGGGTCCGCTATCGCCTGCTCCCTTTAATCTGGTAATCTTCCGTCTGACGAAAACAGCGGCTGCCGAACGGCAGCCGCTGTTTGAAATTTTATCGTTTTTTCGGCGCAGCCCTGCGCTTTGTCTTTCTGCGCTCCGGCAGAGCTCCGGCTTTGCGTGCCCGCGCCAGCAGGTCATGATAATCGGCCAGCCGCTCGGGCGATGCCCCCAGCCACAGGGCAACAGCTTTCCATCGGGCATCATGCCCGCAGCGGACACCATCATGGAGAATGTTGTAGAGATGGGCATATTCATGCCGCACGGTATTAAGCAGCTCCTCCTCCGTTCCATAACGGCAGAGATAATCGGCAAAGGCCACATCGACCACCTGTACAGTGGTGCCGCCATCCATGCTGCGGCTGCGGCATACCCCCAGCGCCCGGGACATCCGTGCCGAAATGCGGATGGGGATCCCGGTTGTATTCAGGCCGGAAAGGCTGTCCAGGCGGTCAAACTCCCGGCGGATATCCGATATGGTAAACACAGGCATTCTCCTTTCTGAGTGGATTTCAAGGCTCGTATAAAGGGGAGAAAACGGCGGCCGCGCTGCGGCCGCCGTTTTTTATATTTTTAAAACTTCATTCTTGCAGCAACTGCCAGCTCATCACAACGGTTATTAAATGGATTATCGGCATGGCCCTTGCTCCCACAAAATCTCCGATTTTGTGGGGACCCTGTTCATTCTATAGATTTTGCCGGAATGAATCCGCCAAAATCAACGCCGCAAAAGCGGCGAATGGGTCAAGGGCCCACTATAAATCAGAACTTCATTCTTGCAGCAACTGCCAGCTCATCACAACGGTTATTAAATGGATTATCGGCATGGCCCTTGACCCAGTGTACATGAACCTCATGCTTCTGGAAACAGGCATCCAGCCGCTGCCACAGATCGACATTGAGAACCGGCGATTTATCGGCCTTTTTCCAGCCGCGCTTCTTCCAGTTCTCCAGCCAGCCTTCGGTCATGGCCTTGGTGATGTACTGGGAGTCGGTATAAAACTCGACGATGCAGGCCTGATTGAGAGCTTCGAAGGCCGAAATGGCGCCCATCAGCTCCATGCGGTTATTGGTGGTCTGCGGTTCGCCGCCCGAAAGCTCCTTTTCAATGCCATTCCAGCGCAGGATTGCCCCCCAGCCGCCGGGGCCGGGATTGCCCGAACAGGCGCCGTCGGAATAGATCTCGACCGTCTTCATGCCTTACTCCGCCTCAGCGGCAGTTTCTGCCTCTTCGGCAGGTGCTTCACCGATCTCCGAAGCCTCGGCGCCCTCCATGGGCTCCTCGTCTTCCTTTTCGGTCAGTGCGACGTCGATGACCTGGCCATTCTCGCCGACCTTGACCAGGATAACGCCCTGAGATGCACGGCCGCAGATACGGATGGAGCCTGCCGCCATACGGATGACGACGCCCTCCGAGGTCATGATCAGCAGGTCATCTTCCAGATTGACCACGCGGACAGATACCAGCTTACCGGTCTTGTCGGTCAGGTTATGGGCCATCATGCCGCCGCTGGCGCGGTGGTGGACGGTGTATTCTTCGGTTGCGGTCAGCTTGCCGTAGCCCTTTTCGGTAACGGTCAGCAGATATGCACCGGCGCTCTGCTTGTCGGCACCGATGACAAAGTCGCCCTCACGCAGCTTGATGCCGCGGACACCAAAGGCCTCACGGCCCATGGGACGGACTTCTTCTTCGTGGAAACGGATGGCGGCGCCGCCGCAGGTGGCGATGACGATATGATCGTTGCCGTCGGTGATCAGGACCGATACCAGTGCATCGCCCTCTTCCAGACCGATGGCGCGGATGCCGGCCTTGCGTGCGGTCTGCAGCATGGGCATGGCAATACGCTTGATGGTACCCATACGGGTGACCAGAACAACATACTTGTCTTCCTCAAACTCGCGGACGGGGATCATGGAAGTGACCTTCTCATCCCCCTCGATCTGCAGCAGGTTGACCATATTCATGCCCTTGCCGGTTCTCGAGCTCTCGGGGATCTGATAGCCCTTCAGGCGGTGCATACGGCCCTTATTGGTAAAGAAGAGGATCTGGTCGTGGGTCGAAGCCGTAAACATGGTATCGGCAACGTCCTCTTCACGGGTGGTCAGGCCGGTGATGCCGCGGCCGCCGCGGCGCTGGCTGCGGTAGGTATTGACCGGCAGGCGCTTGATGTAGCCCATGCGGGTCATGGTATAGACGCACTGCTTCTCTTCGATGAGATCTTCGATGTCGATCTCATTCTCATCGTGGGAAATCTCGGTACGGCGCTCGTCGCCATACTTCTCCTTGATCTCCAGCAGGCCTTCCTTGATGATGGCATAGACGCGCTCGGGCTTGGCCAGAATATCATTATAATCGGCAATGCGGATGCGCAGCTCGCTGAGTTCGGCTTCGATCTTCTCGCGCTCGAGGCCCTGCAGTCTTCTCAGCTGCATCTCCAGGATCGACTGGGCCTGGATCTCGCTGATGCCGAAACGGTTCATCAGGTTTTCCTTGGCGTTGTCGTAGCTGTTGCGGATGATATGGATGACCTCATCGATATTATCGCAGGCAATGGCCAGACCTTCGAGGATATGGGCGCGATCCTGTGCCTTCTTGAGCAGGAACTTGGTGCGGTTGACGATGACCTCAAAACGGAAGTCCAGATAATGCTGGAGGCATTCCTTGAGGGAGAGGATCTTGGGCTGGTTATCGACCAGCGCCAGCATATTGACCGAGAAGTTATCCTGCATCTCGGTCTGCTTGAAGAGCTGGTTGAGCATGACCTGGGGGTTGATGTCCTTACGCATCTCGATGACGACGCGCATACCTTCGCGGTCACTCTCATCGCGGATATCGGTGATGCCTTCGATGCGCTTGTCCTTGTGCAGCTCGGCAATATGCTCGACCAGACGGGCCTTATTGACCTGATAGGGCAGCTCGTTGATAACGATGCGGAAACGGCCCTCTTTGTATTCTTCGATCTCGGTACGGGCGCGGACGGTGATCTTGCCTCTGCCGGTGGCATAGGCAGCCTTGATGCCGGCGCGGCCCAGAATGATACCGCCTGTGGGGAAGTCGGGGCCCTTGACGCAGAGGCCCAGCTTATCCAGGCCGGCTTCGGGATCATCGATCAGGCAGCAGACGCCGTCGATAACTTCCGAGAGATTGTGGGGCGGGATATTGGTGGCCATACCGACGGCAATACCGCTGGAACCATTGACCAGCAGCTGGGGGAAGCCGGAGGGAACCACCGAAGGCTCCTTGAGCTTATCGTCAAAGTTGGGATTCCAGAGGACGGTATCCTTCTCGATGTCCTCCATCAGCTCCTCAGCGATGCGGGACATTCTGGCTTCGGTGTAACGGTAGGCCGCAGGGGGGTCGCCGTCGATGGAACCGAAGTTGCCGTGGCCGTCGATGAGGGGATAACGCAGGGAGAAATCCTGCGCCATACGAACCATGGCATCATAAACCGAGGCGTCGCCGTGGGGATGATAACGGCCCAGTACGTTGCCGACGGTGGTAGCCGCCTTACGGTAGGGGCGGTCACTGGTCAGATGGTCCTCATACATGGCGTAGAGGATACGGCGATGGACCGGCTTGAGGCCGTCGCGTACATCGGGCAGCGCGCGGGCTACGATAACGCTCATGGCATAGTCGATGAAGGAGGACTTCATTTCCTTCTCCAGATCGACATTGATGATCTTTTGATTTTCAAAACGCAAATCTTCGCTCATAAGTCACCTTATTTTCTGGATTCTGGGCCACACGGCCCGTTTATGCACAAACGGAAGAATATTCAGAAATAATTTATCTGAATGATTTGCCTTCCGTCATTTTTTCAGTTTATTCCCGGCCGTCGATCTCTACGTCCTGCGCCTGCGAAACATCGAAGGGGGGCGCATCGGGGGCGTAATCACTGCGGCCCGAAGGGCCGGCGAAGCCGCCAAAATCGGCCTCCTCTTCCCTGTATGTTTCCACGCTGCCATAGGGCAAGGCATAGGCCAGCACCAGATAGAGCAGGAAGAGGGGCATACGGGTGAGAAAATGGAGCAATACGAAGGCCACACGCAGGATATTGGAGTTGACCTTCAACGTCTCTCCAAGGCCGCCGCAGACACCGAAGATCCGGCGGTCGGTCATACTTTTATGGAATTTCATAGGTTCGCCCTCCTTAGATGGCGATGATGTTGGCTTCCGGGAAGAGATCTGGCGGCGTACAGCAGGTAATGATGGTCTGTCCGCCCACAGCCGCCGAAGCGACAAAGGCAGCACGGCCCTCATCCAGCTCGCTGAGAACATCGTCCAGCAGCAGCACCGGGTATTCTCCCGAATCGAGGCGGAAGAGTTCCCGCTCTCCGAACTTGAGGGAAAGGGCTGCCGTGCGGGCCTGCCCCTGGGATGCAAAGGCACGGGCCGGCTGGCCGTTGATCAGGATCTCAATGTCATCCTTATGGGGGCCCGACAGCAGCGAACGGCTCTGTTCCTCGGCCTCCCAATGGCTGTCCATATGGGCCTGCAGCCGCTGGCGCAGCAGCTCTACCGGCAAGGTGGGGTCTTCCACCGTGGAAACCGTTTTATACCGCAGCTCCAGTTTTTCATATCCCTTGGAAATATTGCGGTGGATGATCTCGGCTTCCCGGGAAAGTTCGGCCAGAAAGGCCCCGCGGTAGTGGACGATCTCGGCGCCATAGTGGATCATGCGGGCATTGATCTCGGGCATGACGGTCATGGCGCCATCTTTAAGCAGGATCTGCTTCATATCGCAGAGCTTATTGTACTCCGCCAGAATGGCGGCATAGCGTGGGCGCAGCTGCCCCAGCGCAATGTCGATGAACCGGCGGCGTTTTTCCGGCCCGCCCTTGACCAGATAAAGGTCATCGGGGCAGAACAGGACGCATTTGAGGTATTCGCTCAGATCGTACTGGCGTTTCTGGGCAATGCCGTTGACGGTATAGGAAGTCTTGCCCTTGAGGGGCATGCGGATGCCGATCTCAAAGGTACGGTCACGGGCCAGGACATTTCCGGTCACAGCGGCCCGGTCTTTATAGAAATTGATCAGGTCTCCCCGTTTGCGGGTGCGCCAGGAGCCCGAGCCGGAAAGCAGCATGATGCTTTCCAGCAGATTGGTCTTTCCCCGGGCATTTTCACCCCAGACGATATTGACCCCATCTTTGAACCCGAAGGATGCCCGGTCGTAGCTGCGGTATCCTTCCAGGATGATGTTTTCAACGATCATGCCTGCTCGACAACGCAGACATTGCCCTGGATCTCGGCCTTGTCGCCGGGATAGAGCTTTTTGCCGCGCATGGTGCAGACTTCGCCGTTGACCTTGACCCAACCGTTCTGGATAAAGGTCTTGGCCTCACCGCCGCTGGAAACCATATCGGCCAGCTTCAGCAGGCTGTCCAGCTTGATAAAGGGGGTTTCGATCTTGACAGTTTTCATATTAGAGATCCTCGGCTTTCAGTCGGACGGGCAGAATGAGGAAGAGGAACTTGTCGCCTTCCATGGGCTTGAGCAGGCAGGGCGAAAGGCCGCTCTTCAGTTCCAGTACGACCTCTTCATCGGGGCAGGCCTTGAGGGCATCCAGCAGATAACGGTTGTTGAAGCCGATCTCAATGCGGTCGCTCATAAAGGGAATGGTGACAACATCGTACGACTTACCCAATGTCGTTGTGCAGGAAAGCTTGAGGGTATCCTCTTCAAAGAGGCAGCGGACGGGATTCTTGAGGCGTTCCGAGATGATGAGGGATACGCGCTCGACGGCGTTGGTCAGCTCTGACTTGTTGATGGTCAGACGGATGGGCATGTCGGCCGGAACGGCGGTGCGGTAGTTGAGGAACTCACCTTCCAGCAGGCGGGTGGTCATGACGGTCTCATTGAACTCGAACAAACCATGCTTGCTTTCGGGGTAAACGGCGACAGGATCATCGCTGTCGGGCAGGATGCGGGCCAGTTCCTTGAGGGTGGCGCCGGGAACGACAAACTTGAAGGTGGTGTCGCCGAAGGACTCGACCTCTTCCTTGCGGACGGCCAGACGGTAACCGTCGACCGAGATCAGGCGGAAGGTCTCGCCCTCGATTTCAAAGAGGGAACCGGTGTGGACCGGCTTGTTTTCGTTGGTGGAGATGGCGAAAATGGTGTCGCCGATCATCTCGCGCAGCAGTTTGGCGGGTACCTTGATGCCGCGGCTGCGGTTGACCATGGGCAGGTCGGGGTATTCCTGGGCGTCTTCGGCCTTGAGATTGAAGACCGACTTGCCGCAGCGGATGGTGGCGTTCAAGTCTTTATCGACGTGGATTTCGATCTGGTCGCCATGGAGCTTGCGGACGATGTCGAAAAAGATGCGGGCGCTCAGTACGCACTGGCCTTCTTCTTCAGCCTGACATTCGATGGTTTTCTGGATACTCATCTGGGTATTGTATCCGCTCAAAGTGATTTTTTCTTTATAAACCGAAAAAAGTATGCCTTCCAATGCGGGGATGGGGCTTTTGGACGCGACAGCGTGTACGCACACCGATAAGGCGTCGCTCAGTGCGTTCTTATCGCAGATTACGTGCATAATTGGTTCCTCCTGGTTTGGTTTGGCTATGTTTAAGTTATTTTATAAATTTTAGTAGTTATTATAGTACCTGTGAATTTGTGTGGATATCTCTTCGGGCCGCTCTGGGAGCGGGTTTGTCCATCCACAGGCTTCTGTGAGTTTCGCGCGGTTTTTCACAGCCGATTTTTTCCACACTTTTTTCCACAGACTTCCTGACAGCTTTTTTGCGCAGCTTTCCACACAACCTGTGGATAACTGTGGAGAACTTTTAGCGGCTGCGGATGTTTTTCATCAGATCTTTGATGGTGGCATCCAGCGCCGGATTGGTCTGAATTTCTTCGGCGATCTTGTCGCGGGCGTAGAGGGCTGTGGTATGGTCTCTGCCGATAAAACGGCCGATGGCGGGCAGCGAGAGGTCGGTCATCTGTGTGATCAGATAGATCATGACCTGGCGGGCGTGGACGATGTCCTTGGATTTGGATTTGCCCAGGATCTTGTCCTTGGCGACGCCGGTAAAGGAAGAAACCTCTTCCAGAATGAGCTGCGGTGTGGGGTTGAGGCCGGGGCTTTCCTTGAAGATATCCTTGATGGCGCGCTGGGCCAGATCGATATCGATGGGAATGTTCATGATCGAGTGGAGAGCTGCCAGCTTCTTGACGGCGCCTTCCAGCTGACGGACGTTGCTGGTGATGCAGGAGGCGATGTATTCGGTGACATCGACCGGAAGCTGAACCCCCAGGTTGCTGGCCTTCACATTGACCAGTGCCATACGGGTCTCCAGATCGGGGGGCTGAATGTCGGTCAGCAGGCCCCACTCAAAACGGGTGGAAAGACGTTCCTGCAGGGTGGCCATCTCCTTGGGGGGACGGTCGGAGGTCAGGACGATCTGCTTGCCGGCCTCGTAAAGATGGTTGAAGGTATGGAAGAACTCCTCCTGGGTACGTTCCTTGCCGGCGATGAACTGAATATCGTCCACCAGCAGCAGGTCGGCGCCGCGGTATTTGTCGCGGAAGGCGGGAACGTTCTTGTCCTCAATGGCGCGGACCAGCTGGTTGGTAAACTCGTCGCCCTTGATATAGATGACTTTTTTGTCAAAGCGGTGGGTGGTGATCATCTCCATCATGGCGTAGAGCAGATGGGTCTTGCCCAGACCCGACTGGCCGTAGATGAAGAGGGGGTTATAGATGGCCGAGGCGGCATTGGGTGCGCCATCGGGCTGGCTCAGGCCATTGGCTACCGCCATGGCAGCCGCATGGGCCAGCTTATTGGAATTGCCGACGATAAAGGAATCGAAGGTATAGCCCGAATAGCCGGTGGGCAGCTGGTTCTTGCTCTGCTCGTATTTTTTATACTGGGCAGGATCGGAGAGGAACTCGACGCGCATGCGCTGTCCGGCAATGTCCGAAATGATGTCGGCTACATCGACGGCAAAGCGCTGCTCCAGTACGCTGCGTACCAGATCGGTCGGCACCTTGACGACCAGGCGGTTGCCCTCCACAGCCAGAGCCTCGGCTTCTTCAAAGAAGGTGGAGACGACAAGATCGCCCTTTTCGTCGGTCAGTTTTTTGATGGCCCCGTCAAGCAGGGCGGAAGGTGTATACATATACTTATCGTGCTCCTTTTGCCCCGCCCAAAGGTGGGGACCCCATAGAATATATCGTGGCTTTGATTTCTGTTTATGGTAAAGCCACGGTGGATATTTATTGTATTGTTTTTCCACGGACATGTGCCGGGGAAAACACATTGACCCGCACCGCAGTGCGGAGCCAACTTCAAATGGCAGAAAAATCCGCAGATTTTTCGCCAGTTATTAAACGTCAAGGTTAACTACATACTTTGCGTTCCTGTTCCCCAACGACAATGTCGCCGGGGACCCCGATGAATGGATAGATTTTGGTGAAATGAATTCACCAAAATCGACGCCGGACTGCCGGCGGGCCCTTCGGGCCGCATCGAAAAGAACGCGCTCGGCTTAGACGTCAAGATTAACGACGTACTTGGCGTTCTTTTCGATGAACTCACGTCTGGGCTCGACCTTTTCACCCATGAGGATGGTGAAGATCTCGTCGGCCAGGGCAGCTTCCTTGACCTCAACGCGTTGGATGACGCGCTTTTCGGGATCCATGGTGGTGACCCACAGCTGATCGGGGTTCATTTCACCAAGGCCCTTGTAGCGCTGGATGTCGGCACCGGGATACTGCAGCAGCAGTCTGGCCAGCTCTTCATCGGAGTAGGCATAGATCTCTTCGGCCTTGCGGCTTCTGGGAACGATCTTGAACAGAGGGGGCTGGGCGATATAGACGTGGCCTTCCTCGATGAGGGGGCGCATGAAGCGGAAGAAGAAGGTCAGCAGCAGGGTACGGATATGGCTGCCGTCGACGTCGGCATCGGCCATCAGAATGATCTTGCCGTAGCGCAGCTTGGAAATATCGAACTCATCACCGATACCGGCACCGAAAGCGGTGACCATCGGCATGAGCTTTTCGTTGGCATAGACCTTGTCCAGACGTGCCTTTTCGACGTTGAGCATCTTGCCCCACAGAGGAAGGATGGCCTGGTATCTGCGGTCACGGCCGCTCTTGGCCGAACCGCCCGCCGAGTCACCCTCGACGATGAAGATCTCGGTCAGTGCAGGGTCGCGCTCCTGGCAATCGGCCAGTTTGCCGGGCAGAGAGGCGCTTTCCAGCGCCGTCTTGCGGCGGGTGGCCTCACGGGCACGCTTGGCTGCCTCGCGGGCGCGGGCCGCGGTGGTCGACTTTTCGACGATGGCGCGGGCGATGGTGGGATTCTCTTCAAAGAAGGTCATCAGCTTGTCGTAGACCAGGTTGTCGACCAGGGTGCGGATATAGGCGTTGCCCAGCTTGGTCTTGGTCTGGCCCTCGAACTGCGCCTCGGTCAGCTTGACCGAAATGATGGTGCAGATGCCTTCGCGGACATCTTCACCGGTCAGGTTCTTGTCATCTTCCTTGATGATCTTGAACTTGCGGGCGTAGTCGTTGATGACGCGGGTGAGGGCGGCTTTGAAGCCGGTTTCGTGCATACCGCCCTCGGTGGTGTTGATATTGTTGGCAAAGGAGGTGATGTTCTCGTTATAGCCGTCGTTGTACTGGAGTGCGATCTCGGCGATGGCATCGTCCTTGCGGCCGGAGAAATAGATGACCTCCTCATGCAGAGGTGTCTTGTTGCGGTTGAGGTGCTCGACGAAGCTGGCGATGCCGCCTTCGTAGCACATGGCATCCTGGATCAGTTCCTCACTGCGGCGGTCGGTCAGTGTGATCGAAAGGCCGGCGTTGAGGAAGGCCTGCTCGCGCAGGCGGTTGAGCAGGATCTCATAGTCATAGATCAGATCATCAAAGATCTCGCCGTCGGGCTTGAAGGTGATGATCGAGCCGGTACGGCTGCTTTCGCCGGTGATGCGCATATCGCCGTCCTTGGCGCCGCGATGGAAGGACATCTCGTGGATTTTGCCGCCGTTGTGGACTTCGACGGTCAGCCATTCCGAAAGGGCGTTTACAACGCTGGCGCCGACGCCGTGGAGGCCGCCCGATACCTTGTAGCCGCCGCCGCCGAACTTGCCGCCGGCGTGGAGAACGGTAAAGACGACTTCGAGGGTCGAGAAGCCCATCTTGGGATGGATACCTGTGGGAATGC
>JAEIGA010019972.1_pt1 | contig 10210 bp, 14 predicted proteins | sample 9270691 | NCBI WGS metagenome assembly JAEIGA01 (sample SAMN17057246, study PRJNA624740) | gut metagenome | biome: biome; isolation source: fecal sample | host: Bos grunniens | place: China: Xizang | collected 2019
AAGTCCCTCACCGGCGACGAAAAGACCGTGGTGCTGGACGAATCCTCTGACCTTGCCAAGATCCTCACCGGAGCGAAGTAAAAATCATGCCACGCAGGATTCCCCCGCGGAACGAATGTAGGGAACGACACACAGGTCGTTCCCTATGTTTGTAATTCGCCGCGTGAGCGGCGGGAGCAAGCCCCCGCCCTACAACGGGTATACAAATCCATTACGCCATGTAGGGGAGGGTCAAGACCCTCCCCTACGATTACGTCAATCAACAACATAATGACAAACACATTCCATCTTTACAAATCCCCAGTTTTGCGTTAAAATAGCCCCCAAAGGAGGGATCAGCATGGCAAAAGATACTCAGGAAGAACTGAAACGTCTGGAAGCGGAGCTTCTGGCTCAGGAAACCCGGAAGCTGGAGCTTAGCGACGATCTGGACGAATTTCTGGAAGGACTGCTGGACGAGCACACCGATTCTCTCGCCCAGACCGGACACATCGAATACCGCAACTTCGCCAACGCCTACGGCAATTCCGATCCCCAGCCGGAACCGGAGCCGGAATCCGAAAATCTCAATACCCAGCTTTTCATTGCCACCGGACTGCTTCTCGGCATCGTGGCGGTGCTGATCTACTGGGTGGTGCGTTTCCTGTGACCGCCCCTGTGGGGCGTTTTGCCCCCACCCCGTCGGGACGGATGCACCTGGGCAATGTGTTTGCCGCCATGATCGCATGGCTCTCGGTGAAATCCCGGGGCGGTCATCTGGTGCTGCGGATGGAGGATCTGGATACCCAGCGCACCAGTGCGGAATTTGCCGAAACACTTCGTGGCGATCTTCGCTGGCTGGGTCTTTTGTGGGACGAGGAAACCCCGCCCCAGAGTGAAAGATCCCCTGTTTATGATCGATATTTTGATATTTTGCGGGAAAAAGGGCTTCTTTATCCCTGCTATTGTTCCCGTGCACAGCTTCATAATGTCAATGCCCCTCACCTGTCCGACGGCACCTATGTCTATGCCGGCACCTGCCGGAATCTGACCAGGGAGGAGCAAAATGCCATGAAGCGGCTTCCTGCCTGGCGTGTGTCCGTGCCGGATAAACTCTGGACAGTGAATGATCTTGCCCAGGGGACGTTGACCCAGAACCTGGTCACGGACTGTGGTGATTTTGTGGTTCGCCGGGCGGACGGTGTGTATGTTTACCAGCTTGCGGTGGTGGTGGACGACGGCGAAAGCGGTGTCACCGAGGTGGTGCGGGGTTTGGATCTGCTGGGGTCAGCCCCACGGCAGATGTATTTGCAGGAGCTGTTTGGCTTTTCACATCCCCAGTATGGCCATGTGCCCATGCTGCTGGCGCCGGACGGACGGCGCTTAAGCAAGCGGGACAAGGATCTGGATCTGGGAGAATTGAAAAAGCGGGTGTGCCCGGAGCAAATTCTGGGCAAGCTGGCGTTCAGTGCCGGCATCATCGACCGGAATGTTCCGGTGTCCGCAAGGGAGCTGGCAGGAGAATTTTCCTGGGAAAAGCTCCATGGTGATGCCATTTATCTCAATGAAATATGAAAAGAGCTGTCATTGCGACGTTGGGTGATGCCCCTCGCAATGACAGCATAATTTTATGGGCAAACGGTGTTTGCCCAAGGGAGGGTCAAGACCCTCCCCTACAATAGGAATTACAAATGTTTTTTGTGAAGCGCATGTTTAGGATCACTCTATTTCCCCCAATGCGCCGTCGGCATAAAGCCCGGTAATGCGGACGTTTCTCACCTGATTGTGCAGGTCTGCACCCTTTGCGTAGATCTTCACATAATTGGGGGCGTGACCGGTGTAGAACTCCCCTTCCGGCTCCTCAAACAGCACCTGCTGCACGGTGCCCACCAGCTTTTGCCGGTAAGCCTCGCTCATTTCCGCTGCCACGGTCATGGCACGGCGGCTGCGGTCCTCCTTGACGGCGTTGGAATGTTGCCCGGGCATCTTGTCCGCAGGCGTTCCGGGGCGGCGGGAATAGGGGAAAATGTGCATATCCGCAAAGGCGCATTTCCGGATGAAGTCCAGACTTTCCTGGAATTCCTCCTCCGTTTCCCCGGGGAAAGCCACGATCATGTCCGTTGTAATGGCACAGTTGGGGAAATATGCGTTCAGCAGGCGCACACTTTCCAGATACCGGGCGGTATCGTACTTGCGCTTCATCCGCTTCAGGACACTGTCGCAGCCGGACTGCATGGAAAGATGGAACTGGGGACACAGATTGGGCAGCGCCGCCATTTTTTCGCACAGCTCCCGGGTGATGATCCGTGGCTCCAGGGAACCCAGCCGGATCCGGCAGTTGGGCACAGCAGCGCAAATGGCACTCAAAAGCTGGGAAAACTCCGGTTTTCCCGGCAGATCCACCCCCCAGCTTGCGATCTCGATACCGGTGATCACGATTTCCCGGTAGTTTCTTTCCGCCAGCTCCCTGGCCTGCGCCACTGCCAGTTCCAAAGGAGCAGACCTGACCGGACCCCGGGTATAGGGGATGATGCAGTAGGAGCAGAAATTCACACACCCATCCTGTACCTTCAGCATGGCTCTTGTCCGTTCATTCAGTCCGCCTGCCGGCAGGATCTCAAATTCTCTGCGCTTCAGGGCAGCATCGATGGATTCCCGGTGCTGCCGGTCGGCAGCCGCCGCCAGCAGATCTGCCAGGAAGCCTTCCCTTCCGCCGCTGCCTCCCAGCACATCCACCCCCAATTCACGGGCAGCCTCCGGGGCGTGCTGGGTGTAGCAGCCGCAGACGGCGATAATGGCGCCGGGATGGGCTTTGCGGGTGCGGCGGATCACGGCACGGTTTTTCTTGTCCGCCACGGCAGTAACGGAGCAGGTGTTGATAATGTAGCCGTCGCAGCAGTCCTCAAAGCTGCCGATCTCATGTCCCAGCTCCGTGAGGAGGCGCTCCATCGCCTGGGTCTCGTATTGATTGACCTTGCATCCAAGGGTGTAAAAAGCAAATTTCATAGGCAGTTTCACCAAAATCCTTTATATCTATTTGTGAGCTTCGTCAAACCCGTCAATTGAAAACGCAGGAAAATCTGCTATAATAGTACCATACCGATAGATCACTGTGGCTGCACACCGGTCATGCCCCTTTCCGGTGTGCGGCGATTTTTTCACCGGCCGATCCGGTATTAGTATACATGATGTTTACCGATTTGTACAGTGCGGAGGAAGCATATGCAGGAATTCGATATTGTATTCCATTCCTTTCAGGATGTACAGCGTTTTACAGACATCGCCAGCCGCCAGAGCTTCCAGGTATTCGTGGAGAACAGCTACCAGCGGGTGGACGCCAAGAGCTTTATGGTCATGTTCAGCCTGGATTACCGGAAGCAGTTGCGGGTCACCGCCGATTGCGAGGAAGCGGAGTTTGAAGCCTTCCACCGCCAGGTAAAAGAAGCTCTGGGTAATTAAATCAGGCTCTTGCAGCACCGTCCTGGGAATACCTGGGGCGGGTTTTTTTGTCCAACTTAATACAATCTTCATATTTCCCCCCTTTTTTTCTTCACATCTGGCTGGTATGATGTTGGTACTAGGTGATAATTCTCTTTTTCATTTTCTTCTCCTCTCTTTTTTATTTGTTGCAAAAACCGCAGGCTTTGACCTGCGGTTTTTGCATTTTTGGGAATAAAAGCGGAATTTCCGGGAAAACTGGACAAGATTTCAAATTCCAAAACCGGAAATGGGGAAGATCTATGGTTTCGTCACTGGTAAAAACGGTGATCCTGTATTTATTATTGATCGTGTCCATGCGGCTGGTGGGGAAACGGCAGTTGGGGCAGATGGAGCCATCGGAATTTGTGGTGACCATGCTGGTGGCGAATCTGGCATCCATCCCCATTGAAAATGAGGCTGTCCCGCTGCACCACGGTGTTTTTGTGATCCTGAGTGTGGTGGCGCTGGAGCTGGTGTTTGCCTGGCTGTCACTGCACAATATCCGTTTTCGCCGTCTATTGTGCGGAAAACCGGTGATCCTCATCGAAAACGGGAAAATATGTTACGAAAACCTGAAAAATTCCCGGATCACCCTGGATGAATTGTCCGGTCAGCTCCGGCTGAAGGGTGTGCTGGATATCAAAACCGTCCGCTACGCCATTCTGGAAACCAACGGCAGCCTGTCGGTGTTTCCCTATCCTGCCCAAAGCCTGCCGGTGACGGTGATCTCAGACGGACGGCTTATGAAGGTCAATCTGAAAAAGTGCGGAAAAGATGAAAACTGGGTGCGCCGCACCCTGAAAGAGCACCACGTCACCCAGTCTGCCACCCTCCTGCTGACCGTGGACGAGCAGAACCAGGTGACGATCATTCCAAAATAACGAAAAGCATATCCCTTTAACCGTCGTTGGCACCCCAAGAGAGGGCTAAAATTGCCTCTGCCAGGGCATGAATGGCGGTTTCGGCTTCGGCATGGGTGTTTCCGGCCGCACCCACCTCCACGATCAGCGCGCCGGGGCAAAGATCCTGGTTAAACTGCTGCTTGCGCAGGCTGATGGGACGGGTGATCCCGGGATGGAGCTTCTCAAGCACCGCCGTCAGCTTCACCGCCAAAGCCATGTTGTCCTCCCAGCCCGCCTGCTTGGTGCCTGCCACCATCATAAGCTGGGCGGATTCCTGTCCGTGGACCTGGGCAGAGGTGTCAGGCTGTACCTGCCCATCCACCCCGTCCCGGTGCAGATCCAGCACCAGAACCAGGGAAGGATATTTCTCAAGATATTCCCTCACGGCCTTTCTGGAGCTGGTGTAGGACTGGTTGTAGGAGGGATGGTCGTGGAGTGTGGTATCATGGATGACCCGGATCCCGTTCTGCTGCAGAAGCCGGGCCAAAAGTTCCCCCAGACTGACCATATTTTGGCTGGTATCCAGAGTTCGGTAAGGGGAGGTCTGGACAAAGCTGCCGTCCGGAAGATAACATTCCGTGGCATGGGAATGGAGGATCAGCACCGTGGGCTTCTCCCCTGCCAGCTCCCAGCGCAGAGGCGCTGTGACCATGGCGGAAAGATCGGGACGGTGGCTGGCATGATAGGTCACGTTTACCAGGGCAGCATCCTCGGCGGCAAAGCAGTAGACCTCCCGTGGCTCCGTCTGGGCAGGCTGGGTCTGGGGCGGCTGGGTTTCAGGAGGGATCGTGGGAACGGTGGTCGGCTCCGTCAGCAGCACTTGCTGGGGATGAACCACCCGTCCGGTTTCCAAATAGAGCAAAAAAGCGGCGGTTTGGGGTGCTTTCAGGGCTTCTGCCAGAGGTTCCAGGGCACCGGTGCTCAGCAGCCGCAGGATCACCGCTGCCAGGATCAGTACACTGCCAATGCCCAGACTTTGCTGTTGGTGATCCATAAATGCCTCCCTTGTCGTCGAAAGATTGCGATTCGTCGTGTGGTGGCGCGAAGCGCCAAATCTTGCCTCCCGCCCCTTTGGGGATTGCCACGTCGCCTGCGACTCCTGGCAATGACATATCTTTGTACTGTTTCCATCGGAACCCTTCGTCCAATTTGACACAAAAATGGGGCTGCCTCCTGGGAGGCAACCCCAATTTTTTACTCTTTCATGGGTTTTTTCCACTTGGGACGGCTGCGCAGAGTGACACGGAGATTCTGGAAAAACTCCGTCATCAATCCGGCGGCTTCCTCTGCCCGGATCCCGGCGGTAACCTGTGGATGGTGATTGAAGTCCATGGAAAACAGGTCGCACACCGATCCGCAGGCACCGTATTTGGCATCCGAAGCACCGTAGACCACCCGGGGGATCCGGGCATTGATGATGGCACCGGCGCACATGGAGCATGGCTCCAGGGTCACATACAGGGTGCACTCCCACAGCCGCCACCCACCCAGGGTCCGGCATGCCTGGGATATGGCCTGGATCTCTGCGTGACCCAAAGCCGTCCTGCCGGTTTCCCTGCAGTTGCGGCCCATGCCTACGATCTGGTCCCCACGGACGATGACACAGCCCACCGGCACTTCCCCTTCTTCGGCTGCAAGCCGTGCCAGTTCCAAAGCCTTGTCCATCCATTGTTGATCCGTCATACCATCATCCCACCCTTTCAGCAACCATCATACCCCATAGGGGGCAGATTCGTCAAGGGTCTATCAGCATGGCCGCCATGAGCACCGCCAGCTCCTGCCGGGAAAACGCCCGGTCACGGCTGGTATTTCGCTGCTTGGAAGCGTCCAGACTGTGAAGTAAGGTTTGGGTCAGTGCTTCATTGTCCTGATCATCCCCCGGGTGGCCGGTGAGCAGATAGTCCGTGCTGACGCCGAACTGCTGTGCCATGTTCACCAGCAGATCGGCAGCAGGTTCCCTTCTTCCCTGTTCGTACATCCCCACCGCACTGGCACTGACCCCCAGCTTGCGGGCAAGCTCCGCCTGACTAAGCCCATATTTGCGCCGCAGAGCGGCAATTCTTGCACCGATCATGGTCATCCACCTCGCTTCGTGGGTAAAGCATACCACGCACGGAAGAAAAAAGCGAGGGAAAAAGGGCATTCTACACGCTTCGATGGACTACACACAAAACGTGTAGTACAGTGTGGCTGGATGGATCAGCCAGTGGATTCGAATTGCCAGAGATATCCAACGACACTTTCCGTCTGGACCTGATGGGCGGAAAATCATGCAAAGGAGTGGGATGGATGGAAGTAAACATTGAGCCGGTGCTGTACATAGACCCTCAAAATGTGATCCCGGCAGGATATTGCGAGATCTGCGGTGGTGCCCTGTGGCTGCCCAGTCTGCGGTGCCTGCGATGCGAGAAGGGGGGAAAATACCATGACCCTGCGTGAGATCAGCGAAAGCTACCGCCAGGCGGCGGTCCCTCTGCGCAACCGTCTGCGCCAGCTTCGTCAGGCGGTGGCGAGGTGCGACGATCCGGAGGAATTATGGCGGCTGAAGCGGCGCATTGCCGAATTGACGCCCATGCTGACTCAAATGAACGAGCTGGCAGAGCTGACGGAGCATTATTATGAAAGGGGCTTTTGGCGGGATGAAAAATATTCTTTATGAGGGCTATCTTGGCCCCAGGCTGCCCCGGGAGGTGCAGCTAAAGCGGGTGCAGAAGGTGATCGCGGAGGAACTGACGGATCTGCAGCGGCTGACTTTGGTGGCGTATTATTTTCAGGAGCTGACCATTCCGGAAATTGCCCGGCAGCGGGGCGTGCATAAAAGCACCGTCAGCCGTACCCTCCACCGTGCCGAGGATAAACTGCGTAAATACCTGAAATATTGACCCCATACCAAATTGTAGTTTGAAACTCCACAAAAATAAATTACGCTCATGTAGGGCGGGGGTAAGGTGGCTTCGCCATCAATTACTCCCCCGCCCTACAATGGGAATATAAAACAACCACGAAATGTAGGGGAGGGTCAAGACCCTCCCCTACGGATGGTATGTGAAGTTTGGAAGATTGCCACGGTGCTTCGTACCTCGCAATGACAGCGTAATTTGGGGATAACCCATTTTATTGGGAAATTTTACTTTTCCTCGGTAATACTGTATTGCTCCAGGATATTCCACGCCAGCGCATCGGTGAGATTCCAGTCCCGGTAGTCCTGGATTCTGGTTTTATAGGCACGGTACTGGAGCTTTTCCCTTGCCAGCTCTCCAACTTGCCGGTTTTCCGCTTCCAGGTACAGCCGCTCCAGCGCAGGCACCGCACCGTTTCCAAGGGTATTGAGGTAAGAAACGTCCACGGTTTCCAGCCGTCCGTTCAGGTAGCTGTCCACATTATAGCGAGCCACCACCGTATCCACATCCGTCCACAGCACAGCCGCCCCAAGCACCAGCGCCGACAGCACCACCACCCGCATATAAGGCAGCCGTGGCACGAACAGCCAAACACTGACCGCCGCTGTGGTCAGCCCCATAAACACCATGATCACCATGGTCAGTACCCGCAGCCGGGTCATGCCGAAGGAGCCGATGTAGAGCACCATTTTTGCTCCCGCGGTGCACACCAAAAACAATGTCACCACGCCCAGCCCCAGGCACAGCCCACGGGTGGGAAAAGGCGTTTTCCCCTGCTGTTTTTCGGTCATGGAAATTGCCAGGATCATCACCGTCAGATTGATGCCGCACAGCCATGCCATTTCAAAGAAGCCCCGGCGGGCATATTCCGCCACGGTATAGCCCTCAGGCAGGATCCCTGCAAAGCCGCCGGACAAATAGGCAAGCTGGCTCAGCAGATACACGCCGTACAGTCCGCAGACGCAGCCCAGCACCGTATTCACCGTCAGGGCGTTGATACCCTTGTTCATTTTTTCATAATGATTCACCTTTTTGGGCAAAAATGCCAGGCTCAATGCCCGGGTGACCACCAGGCAGGTCACGCCCACGCCAAAGGCAATGGACCAGAAGATCTCCTCCACGTCGATCTGGGGCAGCAGATTCAGCACTCCCTCAAAGGCGGCGTCTGCATTCATCAGCAGCGGGATCATCACCGCCAGCACCGGCACCGCGATCACCAGTCCCAGCACCACGGCGCTGCCGGATTTGACGGCGGCACTGCCGGTCTGCAATCCCACGGAAATTCCCCGGAAGGTGTAGCCTATTTTGCCCACGCCCCAGCCGAATCCGGTGCGGAAGCAGTCATCCAGGGAGCGGACGGAGCCGGTATCCCGGGTGGTTTTTCCCGCCCGGTCACAAAGACCCAGATTGATCGCCACAAACAAAAAGCTCACCATCACCAGCTTGACAAAGGGATCATCACTTCTGCCGAAGCCAAGAACAATGATCAGCGCCAGGACCAGCAATGCCTTGCCGTACCACCCGCCTTTGGGGCTGTGGGACCACAGATAGATCCAGGCAGCGAGGATCATGGCAGTCATACCCAGAGCATAGCCCAGGTTAAAGCCGCCGGTGATCACCGCGTTGGAAGTGAAGATCCCAAGGACAAGGGTGAGAAAGCCCAGAATCACTTCCGGTTTTCCAATGCTGAAAAAGGGAAGCTGTGGTTTCAAATTTTCGTTTTCCATAAGATTTTCCTTTCTTCATTATCGTTTCCAGGGATCGTCGTCCTCCACAAACTCAAACAGGTCACCGGGCTGGCACTTCAGCTCCTTGCAAATGGCATCCATGGTGCTCATGCGCACAGCCTTTGCCTTGCCTGTTTTCAAAATGGACAGATTTGCCTGGGTCATGCCAATGCGGTTTGCCAGCTCCAAAGAGGTCATCTTCCGCTTCGCCAGCATCATGTCCAGATTCACAATGATCGCCATAGTCCACCTCAAATCGTCAGGTCGTTTTCTTCCCGCAGCTCCACAGCGGCCTTCATCACCTGGCACACCACACTGACCACCATGCTCAAAAACGCCATGATGATACCCAGAAAGATCAGCGACGGAAATCCAAAGCCTGCGCACAGGCAGATCACACTCACCGCTGCGCAGCACCAGCAGATGGCGTCGATGGCCTTCACATTTTCCGGGACGAAAAGCTGTTTCACCAGGATATTGCACAGGATCCGGTCCATCATCCACAGTGCCCACAGCACCCATCCGGAGCAGCCATAGAAGCCGCTGATGATGGCAATGCGCTCGATATCCGTCAGGAGCCGGAAATGGCGGTGGTACTGCTCCACCAGATAGGGAAAGCACAATAAAAGTCCTGCCACCACCAGCATCACAAAATGGGTGGCATAGAGGGTAAAACGGGTGGTTTTTTCGTATTGTTTCATATCAGCACCTCCTGTGTGCTTCCAATATATCACAGTGATTATCGAATGTCAATAATTTCTTTGGTGTTATAATAATTTGAGGAGATTGCCACGTCAGGCTATGCCCTCCTCACAACTACCACACAAATGGTGCTGTGGCGCAAAAAAATCCCCCACGGCGGTATGCCGTGGGGGAAATATACGAAATCAGGGATTAGAGCTGGGGACCGGCGGCGACCAGAGCCTTGCCTGCGTCGTTGCCGGTGTACTTGACGAAGTTCTTCACGAAGCGGCCAGCCAGATCCTGAGCCTTGCGCTCCCACTCAGCAACGTCTGCGTAGGTGTCGCGGGGATCCAGGATAGCGGGGTTCACGCCGGGCAGCTCGGTGGGGACTTCCAGATCGAACAGGGGGATCTTCTTGGTGGGGGCGTTCAGGATATCGCCGGACAGGATGGCGTCGATGATGCCACGGGTGTCCTTAATGGTGATACGCTTGCCGGTGCCGTTCCAGCCGGTGTTGACCAGGTAAGCCTTGGCGCCG
>JAEIGA010019973.1_pt1 | contig 10209 bp, 15 predicted proteins | sample 9270691 | NCBI WGS metagenome assembly JAEIGA01 (sample SAMN17057246, study PRJNA624740) | gut metagenome | biome: biome; isolation source: fecal sample | host: Bos grunniens | place: China: Xizang | collected 2019
CTGTCCTGTCTTCTTCATCATCCCACATATCCTCCAGCTCCTCCTTGAATTCCATCCAGTCAAGAGTGGCCATCAGGAGGAATAAGACTGCTAAAATCGCCAACAATACTTTTGTCATTTTCTTATCTCCGCTTTAAGTTTTTTCATCGGAGTTATATCTTTGTACTCTTCATCGAAGCATAAGGACGTGTAAGCGTATGCCGGTCTTTGCTTTGTGTACTCACACGGAGAATGTAGCCGTCCGTGTTCATGATCCGACAAGAGCTTATCGAAAGCTGTATTGATTTCATGCTTTGAATTCTGTCTTACACTTCTCTTCCCCAAGATATCCTCCTTCCGCCCTGGGATCTCTCCCAGGGACTTTCACTATGGTCATGGCTTTCACTTGTGATAAATTCCTAGCCAAAAGGTCTTAGTCTCGATTACATATTCTTGTATGCTTCATCTGCTTCCTTGGCAGCTTTAATTATTGGACTGCTGCCGTCCAGGAGTGCTTTATCCTCTTCCGGAGGAATGAATCCGAAGTTCCTGAGAGCTATATCCAGCGCTTCCCATTCTTCTAAGTGCTCCTGCGCTACTTCATAAGTGTATGTACTCACAGGATCACCGAACCACGCATCCGCCAAGATGAGAGCGCACTGTCTTGAGAATGGCCATCTGTCTAACATGTCATTTCTATTAGCCTTGCAGAGCTCTTCCGCTTCTTCAGGGGAGTCAAAGTTATCCAGGTCGACTCCGGCGATCTCCATAAAATAATCATTCATCTTCTCAAGGTCGAAGTCTACTCCTATCATCAGTGCTGCTTTCCATAAAGCTTTTCCTGCCACTTCTTCAGTGCATTCAGGCTTGAGCTTCTGAAGGGCAATATCCTTGAGAATCTGTGTCCTTGAGCGCTTGAATCTGTCATTCTCTTCTCGTAGAGCGTTCCTTGTCTCAATCATCAGATTGTAAGCGCCGGCTCTTGGATCATCTACTTTCTTTGCCTGCTTCTCTTCCTTCCTGGGAGCGAGTACGCTAACTGTGTCCCAGTTCTTGTTGTAATAATATGTCTCGCCCTCTGTCAGTTCGACGTCTTCAAGATCCGGATCCGAGAGGGGGAGTGTGTAGATGTGGTCACAATTCCATGACTTGATGCTGTCCGGAAGCTTCTTGACTCCGATTGTCTCCAGGAATGAGGTTATTTTCTCGAAGCCTTCTTGTCTTATCTCCTCGGCTGCTGCCTGTGTCGCTAAGTATTTAAGGTTAGCTGAATCTCTCGCTTTCTTCAGGATCTCATTTCTCTTGTCGATGCTCTTTATCTTCTCCAGCTCTATAAGGTCCGTGAGGTTCAGCTGAAAGAATTCGTTGTCCTGCTTCTCTTTCAGCGCTTCTTTGTCGAGCTTGGCGATATTAAGTCTGTGATAGATGGTTGTCTTTGAGAATCCGGACTTCTCTTCAATGTCCTCTATAGTCTGTCCGAGGTCCAGCATCATCTGAAAGCCTTGAGCCTGGTCGAAGACTGTAAGATCTGAGCGCTGCATGTTCTCCTCCAGCATCGTGAGAAGCTGCTCATCGTGAGTCATGCCCTCAACAATCCTGCATGGTACCGAGTCAACGCCTGCTGCCTTGGCAGCGGTCAGACGTCTATGTCCGATAATGACCATATACTTGTAGGCCTTGTTACAATCACAATCGTTTCCGTCTTTGTCCTTTGGAATGACTGTAAGGTTCTGTAAGACTCCATTCTTCTTGATTGACTCTGCCATCTCTGTGACATCTCCGATGTCTTTTCGTGGATTCTCAGGATGTGGTATAAGACTCCCTACTGGGAGGTTAACTATTCCTCTTGATTTCATCTTTTTCTCTCCATTCTTTGATTGATTTAACGTGAGACTTCCTGAAGAAGTAATATCCGCTACCAAACACAAACACTGAATACATCTGTGATGGGAGCTTTTGATATCCCATAGGCATATCCCACTCAAGGACTCCCAGCTTCTCATCTCCATCTTGGAATGTGATTCGGACAATCTTTCCCACTAGACTGTCCAGCTTAGGATCTCTTTTGCTTACCATGTTCTTGTCCCCCTTATGGTCTTATATAGTTCGCTTCATGTATTCCTCAACAGACCTCTTCTGTTCTTTCAGTCTGTTCAGAGTTTCTTGAGTATCAATGAGCTCCTGCTCTTTCTTTCTGATCTGCTCTCCCAGGGACTCAAGGCCTAAGTTAATAGCATCCTTTACGACGTCAGGCATCGGAATGCGCTTCTCATGTTTCGGTTCTGTTATCTCTCCGGTCATCTCCTGGACTGCTGCCTCGAAGTCCTCATTGACGACTGCTGCCTTCTTCTCATGGTAGCCTGCCTCTCCAGGTACAGGATCAGCAGCTTCTATCACTGTCGGACTCTTCTTCATAGGTCCTGTAGGTATGTGATCCGGAACATTGAGCCCTGCCTCAACGAGAATATTCTTGATGACTGTAGCTTTGACATTGTTCGCTTTTGCGAGCGACTTTATCTGACGCACTGCGTCACCGTCCTCCTGAGCTTTCTTGTAGAGCATTACTATTGTTTCCTTTGGCATTATCATATTGGTTCCCCCATACTTCTAAGATCTGCCGGACTCGGATGATAGATATCCCAAAACGCTCTGCTATCTCCCTGTATGAGCCTCCGGCCTTACGACATGCGACAATCTCATAATTCCTCTCGGTTTTTCTGTTTCGCTTTACCATTTGCTATACACCAGCTTCTTTTTATCCCACTCTTTGTAATGGCTCTTCAGATAGTTCTCGAAGATCTCCAACATCTCCGCCCTAGTATCTCGTCCATTGTCCAGGAGCATGTGATGATAAATACATCCGACAGCTCCGTTCTCAGGAACGCCTAGTCCCCCTTGCGAGCGTGGTATGAAGTGCATGATCTGTAAGTCCCTTGTAGCCGTAAATTCTTCCGGAGCCATGTGATAATTCATCTGACAGAATATGCAGCCTTGATCACGATTCCATATTCTTGTCCGTGCTTCCTGGGAGAATTCACAGGCCTTAGTCCTCTTGCTCCTCATGAGAAGTTAACCTCTTCGTCTACCTTCTTCCCTGACTTGATGGTCAGATATCCGTCACTGTCAAGAAAGACATTATGTGTCCAGTCTCCGTCCTTAATGGAAATCTTATCCACGTCATGATTTACGATTCTGTCAAAAGCCTCGTAAAAGAGAGATGTGACAGCTTCGTGTCCCATGAAGCGATTATCAGCCCACTCACGAGCCTTCTTTATCTTGCTCGCTCTATTCTGATATACTTTTGCCTCCTGGCAGTCACATTCATTCGTGGCGATCTCGTCCGCCTTCTCCTGTGTAATCTCTCCGACAGTCTTAATGATTCGCTGCTGGCCGCAGAAGCGACATGTTCCTGTGCTCCTTGGAAGCTCATTATTGTCTTCGCTCTTACTCATAAACCTTCTCCTCCGTTCTTGCTCTTACGAGCCATTTATCAGTGTTTATGGATTTTCAATCCTCACTGTCCCTGTATTTGTGCAGCTTTGCGAGATTCTGAATTTTGTAAACAAGAGCTCGCACACGCCATTTATCAGTGTTTGCAATTCCTCGTTTTCGTCAAAGTCAGACGGCTCAAGCCTTTCGAGTAGGTCTTTAAATTCTGAAATCGTGGCGTATGAGCCTTCTATGCGGTTTTGCGCACTCTCGCTCTTTGCTATGCCAAGCTCATTGTTCATCCAGGAGCCGTAAGAGTGAGGCTCGTCACTTACTCCGAGGATGGTATGTCTGCTTGCTCTCTCGTCGAAGAGCTTCCACTTCTCAGCATCCTTGACCGGTTCTCCCTTACAGTCCATCCAGCCACTCGTCTTCCATGCCTCAGGCCATTTGTTCTGAAAGGTCCTCATGAGGTTATTGTTCGCAATGTGGAACATTATCTCGCACGGCTTCGTGATCCGGCCGAGAGCTTCCGTCAATGCCGTGAGCTCGGCTATCCTTCCTGTGACAGCTTCAATCTCTTTCTTGTCGTACAGTGTGGCCGGTCCCTTTGGAGTCTTCATCTCGATGAGCCATATATAACGGCCTGCTGCCTTGCGAATCCCTCTTATGTCCGTACAAACGTATATATCAACCTTATCCACTCTGTTCGTTCCTCCTGAGCATATTGATTCGTACCTCGGTATAGTGGAGGTAGCTCATTCCTGTGAATTTGTTGACGCCCTTTCTGATAGTGTCCTTGTCAATGTAGAAGCCTTCCGTCGGCTTGATCTGATTCTCTCCTGTGAGGATCTTCTTCAAGGTCCAGTGTGAATACTTCTTTCTGACAGGCTCAGGACGCTTTAAGTTCCTTGATGAGGAAATTGAGTAGACTTTCTTCTTGTCCTCAGGTATGAGGAAGGAGAGCTGTCCCTGGATCTCTTCGTCCGGTTCCTTGCAGATGTACTCCGCCAGTCCTCCGTAGCCTCCATATTCCTCTATTGTTTGATAGTCGATGCTCCCTGCATCTTCCGTCGCCTTCTTCCAGGCGTCTCTCATGATGAGGTCGCAGTCAGGAATCCTATTCACTACCACATGGCAGTGAAGGCCTCCTCGCTTTCCGATCTCAAGCTTGTATATGAACATCAATGGATGGCCGGCCTTTCGGTACGCCTTCCTCAGATGATTAAAAAAGGATCTCACGTCAGACTTGACTGAATTGATATCCTTCCTGGTACCGGACTTATACTTCAGACATGTCCATAAGTCCCCAGGAAAGAAGTTGAGCTGCATCAGACGTCTATAATACTTGACTTTATTCCAGTGATTATTTTTCTTGATCTCCAAGGGAGTAGCTTTTTGTCTCTCTGCTCTCTTCTCTCCCTTAGCTCCATAGTTTCCAGCATAATAAATCTCATGCTCAATATAGTTGGCTGAGATGTAATTGCTCTCCGTGTATGCCAAACCCCCAAACCCCCATCTAAAGTTAATAGTTAATAGAGCTTTTGAAATAGCTCCGTTGAGCCATTTCAAATTGACTTCAAGTTCGCTGGAGGTTATAATTGAATCGTGGATTCAACGAGATCCCCCTTAACGAATTGACCAGCTCCCAACTGGTCTTTTTATTTGCCTAAAATACCCTCTGATGTTATGAAGCCGTTGTTATTCAATGCAGTGAGCATCATATATCCGGCTTTCTCCGCCTTTGAATGGAAGCCCTTTTCTAGCGTAGGAGCTTCGTATACATTCAGGAGCTCATCTATGAGATTATCGAACATGAGCGCCTTCTCTTCTTCAGAGTGTTCTTTCATAGTTCTTCTCATTCCCTTTTAATGCACCTTCCCCTTTTTATTCACTTTTCTTTACGTAGAATTTATGGTCCTTATAAACGAAGGCCTGGTCGAAGTATTTATCATTCACCGTACTGTCCACAGTCTCGAATCCTATGATCTCAGGGACCACATATCCGGCCTCAATCTTTGCCAGCGCCTCATGAGCTTCCGGTGAGATCTCCGCTGCATCAAAATGTCCATCAGATACAGAGCTGAATTGACTTGTCTGATATATTACCGATCTGACGTCGTCAGGCCATTCTCCGCTATGATCGTCCCTTCTGTTAAGGACCACACTCATGACAAGTAGCATTCCGAAAGATCCTTGATTTCCTGCTTCCGCTTGAGCTACTCTCATGAGAAGCTGTGCTTCATCGTATGTGAATTCATTTATCGGCCCTGCTGCCGGTGAGCTTTCTTCAGGTTTCCTTTTTTCGATAGTCTCGATATCTCCAGTGACCGGAATATCCTGTTCTGATTCTGCTTTTTCGATATAGGCTTGCGCTTCTTCACTTGGAATCTCCTCCCATATACTTTCTTCTGTGTCTGCTGTTGGCTGCGTCATCCTGAGCATCATTCCTATAATGACTAATAAAGTCCCCATCAGGATCAGCGCTTTCTTTAGTGTTTTCATCTCCCCCTCACTTTCAGTTAGCACATCTAGCTCTTCTAAACTTTTCTAGCTCATCAGTGTCGAATAGAATCGGACTGTTGACAGCATTGTTCATTTTCCAAGCGCATTTTTGGCCAGGAGTGTTATAGATCTGCTGAAGATACTTCTCAGGCCATCCAATCGCTTTAAGCTCTTTTATTTTCATTACCTTAGCTGGATATTCCATGTTCACTCCTTTCCGGATTACCTAACAGGTAATCTCGAAGCTTCTCGGAATCGAAGACGAATCTCCCACAATCCCTCTTCGTGCAGTTCTGCTCAGTGTCTATCATTCCTCGACAGATTGAATGAGTACATTGAGGATGACCACATACATAACATTTACATGCTCCGCAATCTCTCATATCATTTCTCTCTTGAGAATAAGTAGTCGATTGTAAGGCCAGGGAAGAGTTCGTCTCTTATCTGAATTGCCTCAGCTACAGAGAAGCTTCCTCTTCCGTTGAGGTAGTTTGATACAGCTGCTCTCGACTTTCCTGTAATGCTCATAAGCATTGGAATCTCTATATTCTTTCTAGCCATCTCAGCTTTTAAGTTTGCGTACATAGCAACCTCCTTTCATACATCATTATACGCAACTGCGTACTTGATATTCATAAATATATACTCTACTGCGTAACGTGTCAACCATATTTTTGCTCATGTGCGTAATTATTTATTTGCATACATACGCAACTGTGATAAAATGCACTCAGGAGGACTATCGTGTTATGGGAATAAAAAACAGACTGAATGACTTACTGAAAGAGCGCCACATGAATGCTAACGAGCTGGCGTCTAAGATCAATGTAACTCCATCTACCATCTATTCAATCCTGCAAAGAGACAGTGCCAGGATAGACATTGATCTGATTATGAAGATAGCTCATGGCCTTGGCGTGACTGCTGACGAATTATTAAGCGACGAGATAGGAGAAGCTTCTCATCCTTATGACGTATTGTTGGATGATGAGGGACGAAAGCTACTTATAGAATTCAATAGTCTCTCTTCCGGTTCTAAAGACAGGCTTCTTGCTTATATTCAGATACTTAGGGATATGGAGCAGCATAAGTCAGATGATTCGAAAGAATAGAAAGGAGTCGCCTATGTTGAAATTTGTTTTTATCATGCTTCTTTTGTCTATGGCTGTCGGTTTTATTTATGGTACCTATACGAGAAAGCAGAAGGAGAAGGCTGCTGCCGAGGAAGCCTTTCGTAAGAAGGCGGAATATGAGGAACGAGAGCGGAAGCGCAAGGAAGAGAATGAAGCCAGGGAGAGGCGTATTGCTCAGAAGACAGCAGAAGCTGGTGAGAAGTTTAATACTCTTCTTGCTTCCATTCCTGCTCATGAGGTTGTGAAGGATCCTAGCGCTACCAGGAAGCCCCTGGCGGAATGTGAGAAGGTTGAACACTCTATAAGCGGAATCTCTAAAAGTAATAGCAGAGAGAAGCTTGGCCAGTTCGTTGTCATTGATACCGAGACAACAGGCCTTCATTGTGTGCAGAATCAAATTGTGGAGCTTACAGCTATCCGCTTTAGAGACTGGAAGCCTGTCGAGATCTTCACGACTCTTATCAATCCAGGAAAGCCTATTCCTGAAGATGCTACTCGGATTCATGGAATAACAGACGAGATGGTCAAGGATGCTCCCAAAATCGGAGAAGTCATTAAGGACTTTGATTCCTTCTTAGGATCAGATAATCTCCTGGGACATAATCTTCCTTTTGATCTTGGCTTCTTAGATATGGCCGGCTCAGAGTATTCTAATACCAAAAGGAAGTATTATGATACCTTATCCCTCGCTCAGTATCTCGATTTCAATGTCGTGAATAATAAGCTCACGACTCTTTGCGACCACTTCTTTATCAGAGATAATGCTACAGCTCATAGGTCCGCTTCCGATGCTCTCGCTACTGGACTGTTGTTTGATAAGCTCGTTGAGCAGAAAATGTTAAGGTGATGATATGGCTAAAGCAAAATATACATACAGTGAAAGTATTAAGGGATGGTACACTCTCGTGTGGGATGGTACCTATACAGAGTCCGGAGCTAAGCACAGAAAGAAGCTCGTCTCGAAGAAGTCCTCGGCTGACTTAGAGAGGAAGGTTCTTGAATTCAAGGCTCAGGTAGAATCCGGCGGAGCTCTAAGCTACTCCGCTATGACGTTCCCTCAGTATGCTCAGGGATGGCTGGAGACGAGTAAGGCAGTCTCAGAGCTGAATACTCAGAGAATGTATAAGACTACCCTTAAATACTTTGACTGTCTTTATGATGTCGGAATCTCTGACATAAGACATTCTCATTTTCAGATGGTCATAAATAATAACATGGATCATCCGAAGACATGTAAGAACATAGCGACGACCTTCAGACAGATCGTGAAGAGCGCAGTAAGAGATCACCTGCTGCCGAGGACAGCTCTTGAAGATATCACGACAGACATAAGCCTTCCTAAGTACATCAAACCTAAGCGGAGGCCTTTATCCAGGACCGAGAAGGACGCCTTTATGAATGTAAAGCTCCCTCCGATGAAGGATGCTTTCGTCTCCCTCTTGTATGGATGTGGCCTGAGACGTCAGGAAGCTCTAGCACTCACGAGATTCGATTTCAACTTTTCAAAGAATGAGGTCAGCATCAATAAGGTTATCGTCTTCGATGGGAATAATCCGGTCCTGAAGCCTTATCCTAAATCAGAGAGAGGCGTCAGAACGATTCCAATTCCTGAGAAGCTTCTTCCCAGGATCCGGCCCTATGTAGAGTCATGTGATACCACTTACCTCTTCCATGGAAGAGATTCAGAGATGATGACTGAGACAGCCTTTAGAAGAATGTGGGACTCAATAATCACGGCCATGAATGTAGCAGCCGGCTATAATCCTCAGGCGAAGAAGTTTAAGGGAGAGAAGCCGATTCAGGGACTCACTCCTCATATCTTCAGACATAACTATTGTACAGAGCTATGTTATAAGGTTCCTCAGATAAGCACGAAGAAGATCGCCCAGCTCCTCGGCGATACTGAGAAGATGGTCCTGGATGTCTACAGCCATATTGTCGAGGAGAAAGAAGACGTAAAAGGAACCATTGAAGAAGCTTTGAGCGTATGACTTTTTTAGGTTACAAAAAAGTTACATTATGGTCAAAATCGGCCCCTTGGTTACATAAAAGTTACATTTACTTCGTGTTACTTTGTATTACTTCGTAGCACAATAAAAAATAGCGGAGAGCCCATATTTTCAAGGCTTTCCGCTATTTTTCTATTAGTGTGCGTGACAGGATTCGAACCCACGACCTTCTGGTCCGTAGCCAGCAGGTCATTGTCCTATTCATGCGCTTCTTCAGCTCCGTCGGTTACATTTTGGTTACATTATCATCCCAATCATATCCCAAGTCGTCCCAATTATATCCCAAACAATACAAAATGTCGGAATTAAAAAAGAGCCAAGGACATAGTCGCATGTCCCTGGCTCGATCTTAACTCTTCAATGATTCTATTGTTTTCTTTCCTACGATTCCGTCCTGGACGAGTCCGTGGTCTTTCTGATATAAAAGGACCGCAAGCTTTGTCTGCTTTCCGAAGATTCCGTCCTCCTTCAGATTGGCTCCGCTTTCGTTGAGCTCCCATTGCAACCACTTAACAGAGGATCCTTTCGCTCCTTCTTTCATGAGTGAGCTTGTTAAGGTGTAAGGATTCATCTTCCGGATCTGAGCGTCCGCCTTGTCATACTGCGTCAGGTTGTATGTCTTATCAGCGAGCAGTAATTTGATAGCTTTCACATACTCCGGTCCTGTAGCATATCCTCCGGCGATAATTCCTTCGATACACTTTTGAGGAGTTGGCTGATTGAGCGCTCCCTTGTACCTCTGACAATGGCAGAGCATATCGTAGTAATCTTCTGTAGCATCCGCTACACTGTCGTAAGCCCTGAAGAAGTCCACAATCTTTGTGGGATTCTTACCGTCATAATATTCCGTGGTACCGGTCTTATAAGCTTTGCCCTTCCAGGCAGTACCAAACTTATAAGCAGCTTTACCGACTTTGACTCCAAACAGAGCGTTTGCTCTGACCATCTTTGTCGAAGTTCCCCATCCGCTCTCATGAATTGCCTGAGCTATACACACAGAAGGATATATCTTCATATTGTGCTTCTTGGCCTGCTCGATAGCGATAGGGATGATCATGTTGAGGAAGGTAGCTCTCTGTACTGCTGTGGCCATTTAATCACCTCCATCTACATAGTTCTTAATATCTAAGTTTGTCGATAACAGATGCCTCATC
>JAEIGA010019974.1_pt1 | contig 10209 bp, 7 predicted proteins | sample 9270691 | NCBI WGS metagenome assembly JAEIGA01 (sample SAMN17057246, study PRJNA624740) | gut metagenome | biome: biome; isolation source: fecal sample | host: Bos grunniens | place: China: Xizang | collected 2019
CCGCGAGGAGACGTACGTCGTCACGGACTCCGGCCGAGAGCTTCTTTCCTGGACGGACTTCGAGCGCGACGCGGCGGGTCACGAACTGCGGCGCGAGTCGTCGGACGGCTCGGTCGTCGAGCGCGCGTGGTCGTGCTGCGGGCCCGAGTGGGAGAAGGACGAAAGGGGAATCGTCACCGCCTACTCCTACGACGCGCTCGGACGCCAGGCGACGATGACGCGAAGCGGTGTCACGACGCTCTGGAACTACGACCTTGCGGGCAACGCGACGAACGTGACGCGATTCGCCGATGCGCTTGTCGCTTCGACAACCACGGGCTACGACTCTGCTGGACGCCTCACATGGAACGTGGACGAAGATGGAATCCGCACCGAATACGCCTATTCGACTTCCCCCGAAGGCGGTGAGGTTCGCACGACGATTCAGGCGGCAGGAACAAACTGTGCCATGACGAACACAGTCGTATCCTTCCGCGACGGGAACACAAAGGCGTCGTTCCTAAACAACATCCTGAAATCCACCGAAGTCCACGAACCCTTCGCGTCCGCAACATACGAGGGCACAAACGGTCTCGCGTCCGCCCGATGGACCAGAAGCGAGAACGACTTCCTCGGCCGCGGCATCTCCGAATCCCGCCCCGGCTTCGGCGGCACTACCCTCGTCACCTCCAACACCTACAACACCGCCGGCCGCCTCGTCTCTACCCTCTCCCTTTCTACACGATCTACACGTTCTACACGGCTAAACTCCCGACTTTACCTCTACGACGAACACAACGACCGCGTTGCAACAGTCTCCGACCGCAACTTCAACAACGCCATAGACTGGGCCGGCCCCGACCTCGTCTCTTCGAACTCGACCCACTACGTGAAACTCGACGGCGACTGGTGGCGCGAGACGCGCCAGTGGTCGATCCACGACGACAATTCAGCAGTTCCCCGTCTCATGGGCGTCCACCGATCGCGCGTCACGGGACTCGGCGCAAACGGCCTCGCTTCCGAATCTATCTCGATCGACCAGCGCGGCAATGCGACGACGAACCGCGTCTGGCGCAACCGCGCTTCCGCCGAGGAGATTGCGTGGGTAAAGTATCCGACATCTACTACGCCAGCAGTCACGATCTCGACCAACGGCCTCGTCCGCTCCTCGGTCTCTCAGACTGGCGTCACGACGACATTCGCCTACGACGCGTTCCAGCGCGAGGTTTCGCAGACGGACGGACGCGGCAACACGACGCATACCGTATACGACAACTTGGGCCGCGTAACTTCGACGATAGACGCTCTTGGATATTCGACGATCTATGGCTACGACGCGCTCGGTAGGCAGGAGTCCGTCACTGACACGCTCACGAACACCGTCACGACGGCCTACGATCCAGAAGGCCATGTTATCGCCCAGCGCGGCGCGACGTATCCCGTCGACTACGCCTACGACGAGTTCGGTGACAAAATTTCCATGACGACCTATCGCGACATAAACGCCATCGGCGACGTGACGCGCTGGCTCCGCGACGAGGCGACGGGGCTCGTCACCAATAAGGTCTATGCCGACGGGAAGGGGCCTCGCTACGACTACACGCCCGACGGCAAGCTCGCGACGCGCATCTGGGCGCGTGGAATCGTCACGAGGTACAGCTATGACGACAACGGTTCCCTGACAAATACCGTTTACTCCGACGGCACGCCGACAATCTCTATTGTCTACAACCGCGCAGGGCGGCAGGTTTGCGCCGAGGACGCCGCAGGTGTGACGACGTTCGCTTACGACGACTTCGGCGCGGTCACCAACGAGACTGTCGTCGGCGTCGCGGGCACGAACACAATCATCAGACATTGGGACAACTATGGCCGCTCGCTTGGCTACGCCCTCAACGACGCCCGCCAATCGACGCTTGTCTACGATCCCGCCACCGGCCGCCTTGCCTCGATGCTCGCCAATGGCTGCGATACGCCGTTTACGTGGTCGTATCTCCCCGGCTCCGATCTCAAATCTTCGCTCGCTTATCCCAATGGGCTCACTGCATCTTGGCAATACGACGCAAACAACCAGCTCCTACGAGTGAGGAATGCATTTCCTACCAACATGATTTCACAGTACGACTACGTCTACGACGCAGCGGGGAGATGTGTTCAGATTTCCCGTTCGGGATCGGCAATGTCGGAGAATCGCACTGATATGTATGGTTATAACAGTAAGGGTGAATTGATATCTGCTGTCAAGCGAGGCACTGTTCCGGGGGCCGAGTACTCCTACGAGTACGACGACATCGGCAACCGAATAAACTCCTTCGACCTCGGCACTAATCGCACGTATATTGCCAACTGCCTCAACCAATACACGCAAATCTCTAACCTCTGCGACTCCTCGCCCGCCATAGCTTTGGCGGAGGCGGGTGCGGGAGAAGTATTCACGCCCCAGTTCGATGACGATGGAAACCAGACTCTAATCAAGACATCCACTGGCATTTGGTCTGTCGCCTACAACGGCGAGAATCGCCCGATCCTCTGGGAGAACGTACCTACACCCCCCTCCACTCCCAACTCCTCCACTCCTCCACTTATCTCAATGTCCTACGACCGCATGGGCCGCCGCGTGACGAAGAACGCTCAGCGGTTTGTCTATGACGGCTATCTACAGATCGCCAACTTCGAGTTGGCGTCAACCAACTCACAACTTACAACTCTCAACTCACAACATTTCATCTGGGATTCTACGGAACCCGTCGCGACCCGTCCGATAGTCTGGAACTCTTCAACTTTTCAACCTATCAACTTTTCAACTTTGTACTACGCTCACGACGGCAACAAGAACGTGAGCGAGGTGGTTTCTGTCGAAGGCGATGTTTCCGTCCACTACGAATATGCTCCCTTTGGCGCGGCGCGCATCATGCATGGCGAAAGTGTTTCTTTGAATCCTTGGCGTTTCTCTTCTGAGTTTGCTGAAGATGAGGTGGAAATGGTTTATTACAACTATCGCCACTACGAGCCTAATATCTCCCGGTGGGAGTCACGGGATCCTTACGGTGAAAGAGCTGGACTGTCGCTATATTGCTTTTTGGCTAATCGTGGAGGGGGAGGGGCTTGTGACGTCCTTGGATTGGCTGTTGTTCCTGTAAATGATTTTTTTAAAAATCATGCTAACAAGAAAACGTATCGTTTGAAGCCGTATGTTTCCGTGAATGCGTACGAGATAGTGTACAAAAATTCATGGGGAGATCTTTTCAGCTTCCCTTGGCAAAGAGTTGAGTTGAAAGAATATTTTTGGCGTGTTGTGTTTACTGCTCGTTTTTCGCCACCGCCACAATTATCAGTTGATAAATTTTTTAATTCCTGGGGGTCTAATGCGTTGGGTGGTTCGGGTGATATGTATGAGCCTGATTCATATGAGGGGGATTTGCCTCCGGAGGCTTGGGGGGAACCGACAGTCTCAGCACCCCAAAGAAGCATAGCAGGTATTATTATTAGGCAAGATTATCGTTTTGAGAACAAGAAATTTCGATTTGGCTACTTTGCCTACAAGTCTGATTGCGACGGCTGCGAATTCCGCCAGATTGCTTCGAATCTTGATATGTATTCAACATGGTACAAATATGCAGCAAGAAAGCATCCAACCGAAGACCTTGTCGTTTCGGGGCATAGGACTCCTTGCCAAACGGTTGTTGTGGCATATGGTGATGCGGGGCACCCACCTTCATACGTAGTGTTCAGGGGAAAGTGGAAGTCTGACAGATGAGACGATGCTTGATAATCGGGTTGTTTATGGTGGCAATCGGATTCCTAATTCGATACAGCCTTGTGATGTATTACACTTTCTGCAACCCGGATCCGTGGGGGGTGGAGCGGTATTTGTCCATGAGAGGCGTAGAGGATGCTAGAATAGATGGGTGCTGGCGCTTAAACTTCTCGCGTTGCCATGATCCGTCCAGCTTGATTGGGGCATTCCCGATGTTCACGTCCATTTGCGGCAGATGCGATGAATTTGATGTCTCAAAAGTTGTAAACTGCAATAATCTCGATATTTTGAACGTTGGATGGGCGTGTTTGCTAAGGAATCTGGAGTCATTAAAGGGAAGGTCTGTCTTTCAGGTCACGGGCGCTGTCGATAGTCCAATAGTCGATACAAATCTTCTGAACACAATACAAAATTCATCTTGGCTAATTACATTGCGGCCAACGACAAATTCGTTTCACGATGCATGTACCTGCCTGTTGCCTGAGATTTATGACGGATTGCTCGTGGATGCGGATGTTTTTTCTCGTGCTACGTGCGACGAAATTGACAGTTTGCGAGGCCAGGCCTTTTCTGGTATTAATTGGTGTAGTGCTGAAGGGTTCTGGGAGATGTTCGACGTGGGCTATTTCTATGATTGGCGCAGGGCAAAGAAGATACCTGTTGCGACTCTTCTTAAATGGACGGACAAGTGAAAGTGCAAGTTACGTTCAAGACGGACTACGAGGCGACGGGGCTCGTGACGAAGGGGAAAAAGGGACCTGATTGCCACAGTAAATTACCACAGTAGCGGGAGTTTATGATATACTGTTCGGCATGAGACGTTGCAGGATAAATCTTCCCAATCGTTGTTATCCCCTGATTAGCCGTGTCGCGTACTGCGCGTACTTCCTTGACGAGGATGAGCGCAGCGACCCTGGGCACCCAAACTCGCCGCAGCAGAAATACGCCTTGACGAAGGACGGCAAGCGGCGAATCGAAAGGGTTGCGCCGCTATGACAAGGAAAACCTACTGTGGCAATTTACTGTGGCAATCAGGTCTTGACCTGTTGGTTCCCAGCGCTATAGGCTTCTGCGCAAGGGGAAGGATGTCCTAGCATGAATACAACATATACAGTAAAACATACACAGAAGGGTCTTTTGATGCTAACAACTCGCGGCGAGGTGTTCGAAGTTGATAATGAACAAAGAGAAAGGACGGTCAATGAGCAGTGAATTAAAAGCGGAAAACTATGGATCGGGCACAGAGACGGACCCGTATCAGTTGGATTTCAAGAAGTGGATCTATCAAGGGGAAGAATCCAATGTTGAAGACGGACTCTCGGGCATATATTGTTTTTATAGCGTGTGGAAGGACAAAGAAAACGAGAATTGCTTTAGGTTGTTATATATAGGAAAGGCACTTGATTTAAAAAAACGATTTAAGCAACACGCTAATCCGCCAGAAGGACTAAATGCGAGTGGCAAAGTTGAGATAGATAATCTTGATGATTACCTTTGTGATCCTGACAAAGCTGAGCGGAAATGCTTTTATGCATATGCAAGATTGGATGGAAGGTCGCTGAGAAAATGTGAAGCCGCAATGATTAAACAGTTTCAGCCGGTGATTAATATCAAGGCTAAAAAGTCCTTGGGCTGTCATGATGAATCGTATTTTAAGATTGAAGGGCAATATGTTTATGACGTTGTACAGAAGGGCACGTATCATGTCAAAAAAGACAATCAGTGACGGGAAAAGGGTGTTTCACGTACTGCAAAAGGAGGAAAAGTATGACAGCTAAAGGAATCGAGATGAATGTTACGATTAGCATCGAAAAAGATGTTTTGGCTCTAAAGGCGAGGCATGAGGCGTTCTTGAAAGCGTTGGGTGGTAACAACCCAGTCGGCTGTAAAAGTGTTGTGACAGAAGAAATCGAACTGATTAATGAGTTCATTCACAAATACGATGGTTATCTTTCAAGGATGGAAGATTGCGTAAAAGAGTTTTTGCGAAACGAAATGAAGTTGACTGAGGATGTTACGCTTGGGCTTTCGCAATTGTCCTCAAGTTTGATTTCTTTTCATGGTGTAGGAAATGACTTGTATGTGGCATGTTACTTCTCTACCGTCACTGGGACGTTGTTCGAAGGTATTTATGCGGCGTATATGACTAATGCAGGAATGGAAGATCCCGTTTGCTCCATCAGGGGCCGTCTTGTCTCCTTCGATATAACATGTTGATTATTGCAGGGTAACGAATGGCTAAGAAGTATTGTATTACCAGGCATTCGGTTGTTTCGTGTCACTTCGGACGCCGAGCGAGGGCCGAGGACATTGAGCGGGCGAATTTCAAGAACCAGATCGGCGGATTTGTGACATGGGTTCAGTCTGCGACGAATTTCTCACAGACGGCACTTCTCGACAAGAAGTTAATCGTCAAGGACGCCAAGGCGGACGGAAGCTGGCATGTTGTTGTCCTTTGGTCGGCGACTTCGGAGAGTGGTGTTGGATATGCCCTTAAGATGACGGCCGGACGGAATGATGAGTCTCAGGTCGTTTCGAAAAACTTTGGGCGGAATAGCGTTCCGGGTTGTCCGCTTTACTACTACATTGACACCAATGTGGGCAAGGTGTTCACGGTGCGGCCTGATTGGGCGACCGTTAATGGGCGTCTGGAGTTTGAACAGACCATGCGCGAATACATGTCGCTACATTCTGAAGGGTCTCAGCTGTCGCTGACGAATGTCGATGGTGAGGCGTTGGTGGAGTTGCCTCCAGGGCAAAGGGTTCGGGAGGGACCCCAGTGAATATGTCGCAGTGAATATGTCGTTGTGCATGGCGGCATGATTCAATAGTGATAGAAGGCCCGGCGGGCCTCGCCTCGCCGCGCTGGAGTTGTTCGTATGAAGATGCCCTCGGCCGCACAATCTGCGAAACTCGCCCCGGCTTCCGCGGCGCTCTCCTCGTCACCTCCAACGAGTACAACACGGCGAACCAGCTCGTCACCACGCGCACTTACGTGCTGCGTCGTGTCCAAAACTAAACGCAAGTTCTGAAAGTAACTGCAAGTCCAACCAACAACTTTTGGCAAATTTTTGTTTTTAACGCAAAGGCGCAAAGGCGCAGAGTTTTATATGTTGAAGGATTGATTATGGGTAAACTCCAGGTTCGTTTGCTATTGACGGGGCGAGTTATTTCGTGTAAAATTCCTAAAATATAAAAGTGTATATTTAGGGAGTAACGATATGAAGAAAATAACAGTAGTTTTTTCCGCAACATTGGCAGCGACGGTTTCGTTTGCAGACTTGCACCTTCCTTCGCCGGAAAGAACGGGAGGCAAGCCACTTATGGTTGCGCTTTCTCAGCGCAAGTCTTCGCGTGCATTTTCAAATAAGAGTCTTTCTCTGAAAACTCTCTCTTCGCTCCTTTGGGCTGCAAACGGTATATCTCGTCCTGACGGCCGTCGTACTGCGCCGACAGGTAGAAACGTTCAAGATACAGACGTTTACGTGATGCTCGCTGATGGCATATACTTGTACGATGCGAAGGATAACGTTTTGAAGATGGTAAATCCCGGCGACCATCGCCATCTCGCAGGTCTTCAGGATTTTCCCCAGACAGCTCCAGTCAATCTCTTTTATGTTCATGACGCGAAGCGTGCAATGAAGACAGCCGAAAGAGATATTATGCGTTATGCAGGCGTTCACTCAGGCGCAATCATGCAGAATGTTTATCTTTTCTGCGCGAGCGAAAACCTTGCGTGTGTTACTCGCGCAATGCTCGACTTTGATGCTCTTGCAAAAGCTTTGAAGCTTCTTCCTTCGCAGAGCGTTGTGTTAGGGCACAGCATAGGTTATTTCCCTGAAGACGGATATATCGGAAGGGAGGCGGCAATCCGCGCCGCTCTCGCCCATGCCGGGCTTGAGCGCAGCGATGTGCGCGATTTAGACTGCGACCTTGACCGTGAGGGCGGCGTTATGGTTTACGAGGTCGATTTCGAGTCAGGCAGAACGGATTACGATTACGATATCGACGCTAAGACAGGAGCTATCCTCAAGGCGAAGAAGGATCGCGATTAAATAATTCGCGTGCAAAAAAAGCATAAAAGGAGTAATGATGGTTAGTAGATATTTATTGATCGCGCTTGCAGCAGCTGCGATATTCAGTTTGAATGCAGAAGAGAAGCCTTCGATTTCAATTGAGGTAAATCCGTACGGGAAAATTATCAAGGATGTTTCCAAGTCACCGTACAATCCTGATATCGGTCTTGCAGGTGAGGTAGGCGGCGTTTTTGGTGATTTGAAGCTTTCGTACATTGATCACCGTGAGGCGACTGCAAGAGCTTTCCGCGAGTCTGGAATATGGCTCGTGCGTCCGTGCGGCATGCTTAACCTTTTTGATCGGATTAAGAAAAATCCCGGCGTTGAGTGGACGCTTGACAAGAAAGGCAAATGCTCGTGGATACATCCCAAGCACATCTTTTCTTTCTGGAAGGAATACGGAATTAAAGCTGTTGTATGCCTCAATCTGTGGAATGCGGAAGCGTCCAATCAGAAACTTCTCGAAGACTTCCTTGTATGGATTAAGGAAAACGGCTGGGAAGGTTGCGTTTCCGGCTTCGAAATGTGCAATGAGCCGTTCTACGGTAAAGACCCCGAAGGTTTTGCCGACAGTTGGAGAGTTCTTCTTAAAATCATCCGCAAGCACATGCCCAAGGTCGGTATAGGCCTTCCTCTCGCCGAATACACCCCCGGCGATCCAGATATCGCTGCGGCGAGAAGCCGTCTCTTGGGAGAGGGAAAACTACCGCGCGGTTATTTTACAGCAAACAATCTCAATCAATGGAGCGCCAAAACGGTAGTCGCGCTGGGCAACGATCTTACGAACGTCACCCATATCATCTATCATGTGTATGGTGCGGCTCCAGCTTATGGGTGCAGCTATACTGGCTTCAGACGGTTTAGGGATTTTGCAAAGAAATTCCCGGAGATTGCCGATAAGCGCTGGTGGATTACCGAATGGAGGCCGTGGTCTGACGAGAATCTTCAGCTCCAGCGCATGTTTCATTATGTAATATGGGCCGGCATGTATGCGCAAACGTGCCTCTGCCAGCCTGAACTTGACGCCTTTACGATGCATGAAATGTCTTCGCTCTCAGGAGTTATGTATATTTCAGCTCACGGCACATGGAACCAGTATTACGACAGCTGGGAGAACGGTCGTGATTTGAAAGTAATTAAAAAGAATGATCTCAAGTATGAAGTGGGCGGCATGGGCGCGATGTTCTCCCTCTTCGCGCAGGCAGTAAAGACGCATCCTCTCGTTGTCGGTTACGGTTCAGCTCTTGCTGGAGCAAATTCAACGGGAGCGTTCTGGGCTTCAGCGCACTACGAGATGAACGGCTCAAAGAAAAAGGAGTGCCAATGGACGGCGATGGTCAATCCAGGGCGCAGTTCGCTTTGCATTATATTTGCAAACGGATCGAATGAAAAGCTGACGGTGCCGGTAAAGTGCTATGGTTACAGACTTCTTTCCAAGACTCATCGTTTCCTTACGTGCGACCATGATATGCTTTATGCAAGGGATGTTCCCGGTGAAGAGAAGCTCTGGCGCAGGCTAAACTGGGAGACGCCTAACTTCTCGCACCCGATGGCCGAGCAGAAAGTTACGGTACCTGCAAATTCAGTGGGAACGGTGTTTGTCGCGCTTAAGAAATGGGATGAATGGAGTCGTGTCCATTACGGAAGAGAGCTTGTTAACAAGGCTCTTAAAAAAGCGCGCAGTGAAAAAGGGAAAAATAAAACTAATCCTACTATCGAGTGCTGCGGAATTCGCAAAGGTAAAGTGTTTATGGTTCTTCCCGACGGCTATCCCAATAACACTGAGCTGAAGAAAAATCTTCCTGCTAGAAAGGTTTGCGAGGAGATAGGAAAAAATCCCAAGAAGATTGACGAGGCGGCCGTTAAAAAGGCTGAGGCCGACGGTTATAAGGTGTACCGCAAGGATGGTAATGCCGTATGGGTGTTCAAGGCGAATGATATACCCAAGGAGGATGCCGACAAGATTGAGAGCCAGCTTAAAGAGATGGCAGGCTTTTAAGTTTTTTTGATATAATGTTCAGCATGAAGGAAGATTGGCGCAAACGCTTAATGTCGTGGTTCACAATTATAACGGTTTTGGTCGTTATATGTGTGGGCGTTATTACTATTTTCCCTCGGTACGACCGTCGCAGTTATCTGCGTAAAAGGGAGGCGGAAATCAGAGCGCAAATAGAAGCTAAGAAGCGCGAGATAGCAAAACTTTCCGAGAATCAGCGCCGATTCCGCGAAGATTCAGATTTCGTGGAATCGATCGCAAGGCAGAATCGGCGCGTATTCCCCGGGGAGTTGGTGTTTATTTTCGAAGACTGATGGCTGCGTTTCTCAGATTTCTGCTTGGTGTATGTCTACTCCCGCTGTGCTGGGCGTTTCTGCTTGTTTTTATTGACGCAGTTAGCA
>JAEIGA010019975.1_pt1 | contig 10209 bp, 7 predicted proteins | sample 9270691 | NCBI WGS metagenome assembly JAEIGA01 (sample SAMN17057246, study PRJNA624740) | gut metagenome | biome: biome; isolation source: fecal sample | host: Bos grunniens | place: China: Xizang | collected 2019
AAGTTGAAGGCAAAGGGTATAAATACGGCTTATGAGTTCACCCAGTTGCCCGAAGGTGTTGTTCAGAATATGTTTGGCATAACGGGTGTGAGAACTTGGAAAGAGTTGCAAGGTACTCCTTGTATTGAGTTTGAAGATGGCTTCGAAGCAAAGCAATCTATATGCGTTTCTCGTAGTTTCTCATCCGAGATATATGAGGTCAAGGAGCTGCAGGAGCAGATAGCAAACTTCGCTTCAACTATGGCTGAGAAGTTGCGTAAACAGCACTCCGTTACATCAGAGATAGTAGTCTTTGCCTGCACCAATCGTTTTAAGGAAGACGCACCGCAGGCGCACTCAAGTGCAATAGTACAATTCACAACACCAACGTCAGATGTTCGCACAATTGTCACCAATGCTGTAAATGCTACAAAAGGGCTATTCAAGAGGGGATATGGATACAAAAAAGCGGGAGTAATCGCGACCAAACTCGTTGCAGAAGATGGAGTTATCCACTCTCTATTTGAGGATAGAGAGTGCATTGAGCGCGAACACAAGATAACCGCAGCATTAGATTCTATTAATGCTACATTCGGCAAAGGAACAATCAAACTTGCTGTTCAGGGCAGTGGTAAGGTTCGGAGTGCGAGTGAAAATCAATCACCCCACTACACAACGCAGTGGAGTGATATTCCAACAGTTACGGTAAAGTAGCTGTCAAAGATTAACAATATTCACAGGCTCCTTATTGTAGGACAATGCTACAACATCAACAGCAACTGGTAGATTAAATATCCAAGGTAGTTACCAATAGCGTAACCCGCCAAACCATTTGTAATACCAACAACCACAACATCACGATTCTTCATCGTAGCTGCAATCATAGGCACACATACAGGCGAGTTAACAAGCGTATTAGATGTAATTACAGCTGTATCTGCATCTATACGCAGTGGTCGAGCCAGGAGGACAGTGATAAGCAGAGAACCAAATATAATAACAGCTTGGAACATCAGAACAAAAATACTCTGCTCCCAGTTAATCGAAGAGAGGTCAGCCATTGTTGCCATCACCAAGCAGAAGACATAGATAAGATACATACCTGCATCATAACTCTTATCCCAACTGCGCACCTGCTTAGAGCCTGTCATAAGCAACGATAATGTGGTAATTGTCAGAATAAGTGCAACCATAGATATTCCAGATTTACCACCAACAACCTTTCCGACTACTACAGATATACCCATAATCACGACCGACGCTGCAAATACCTTAAGTAGCTGAATAATAGATGCTTTTGTTGCAAAATCTCGATATGGATTATCGTCGTCTTTGTCAATCTTAACCTCCTGCTCGGTATAATTATTACGACCTACAATCTTGCGGGCAATAGTCACACCACCGCCCATTAGGAACATCAGATAGAAGAACGATACAATTAGATTACATGTTGAGAGCATCACAAAACTCTCTGTGCTAAGTCCCACCATCTGTTTTATAGCGGCAAGATTTGCGGCTCCACCAGTATACTGTCCTACAAGCGATGCTGCCATCTTAGGGGATTCAACACCAAGCTCCTCAGCAAACATTAGATAGCTCACCACAACAATAGCTGCCACAGAAACGACACCTACAATAAGCGCACTGAGACTTTTACCCCAAGAGAACCTTTTGAAATTACAACCGAAGAGCATCATCGGCAATGCCAATGGCACAAGAATCTCCGATATACTCTCTTGAAAGGCTAAAAAAGATTTATGAAGTTCAGCGTCTGAAGGAAAGATACCAATATTAGCAACAATAACACCCAAAATATATAGTGTAAGTACGGGGCCAAGACGACGAAATAGTTCAAACTTACGAGTTATCCACAACACTCCTGCAGGAGCAAGTAGATAGAAAAAAATGAGTAGCAGTTTTGCAATCATAGGTTATTAATAAAGGTTTTCACACCACAAATATAACCAAAATATCACAAAAAGGTAAATATATGCGAAAAAAAGAAGATAACGGCTCTAATATATACAACACAGGCTGTTGCAACACGCAGTTGATGCAAACAACATTGCCCTCGCAAGGTGTAGACACAAAAAAAGAAGACAACCTTTCGATTGTCTTCTTTGGTGCGGTGCGTAGGGGACTCGAATGTCGCACAGAAGTGTGCGTCATCACCGAGAGAGTGCCGCAGTCGCAGAATGCGGAGCGGAAATACACGACCGAGGTAATGTCGTCAGGCTTTTGCCACTGTGCGTCATCACCGACGAGGTAGCGCAGTCAAGCAACGCTTGGTGCGCGGATAACCGAGGAGGTAACCCCTCATAAGTTTGAGTCACCTATACACAAATAGTTGTTTAATGCTCTACGATGACTATTGCGAAGCAATGTGTAGTGATGATAAGTTGCTGAGGGCTTGCACTCAAAGCAAGATATCATCACTACACTATACCGATTTATCGGTATAGTCATCGTGGGACATAGACACAAAAAGAGAAGACAACCTTTCGATTGTCTTCTTTGGTGCGGTGCGTAGGGGACTCGAACCCCTGACCCCGTGCGTGACAGGCACGTATTCTAACCAGCTGAACTAACGCACCAAGAACCTTGCTTTCAGAAATGTTATTCCTTTCTAATTGCGAGTGCAAAGATAGAGCATTTTTTTTAATCTACAAATAAAAATGCACCATAAGCATAGATTTTTTTACATTTTTTGTTAATCACCACACAATACTTGGCTTGTTGAACAAGCATAGTGACATTGTGGGCTTGCACACAAAATGGCGCTATGAACAACACGCAGTTGATGCAATCAACATTACCCTCGCAGGGTTGACATACAAAAAAAGAAGACAACCTTTCGGATTGTCTTCTTTGGTGCGGTGCGTAGGGGACTCGAACCCCTGACCCCGTGCGTGACAGGCACGTATTCTAACCAGCTGAACTAACGCACCAAGAACCTTGCTTTCAGTAGTGTTTTCCCTTCCTGATTGCGAGTGCAAAGATAGAGCAAATTTTTCAATATCCAAACTTTTTTACACTTTTTTTTCAAAAAAAATATTATTTTTTGAAGAAGGAGAACTGCACGCTACCGTAACTTCTTGACTGCCAAAATAATGGATGATTCTCAAAATTATACTTTTCTGAGTGCTCAAAAATGAATATTCCATCCTCTTTGAGTATATTTCCATCTAAAACAAGCCCAACGACCTGCTCTAAGCCCTCCAAATCGTACGGTGCATCAGAGAAAACAATATCAAAACTCTTTGGACAACTCTTCAAGTAGAGGAAAACATTAGCCTTAACGGCAAAAATATTATCAGCGCCAAGAGAGCGAGCGGTAGTACGAATAAAGTTATGGTGCACAGCATTAATCTCTACCGAAGTTACACTATTTGCTCCACGAGAGGCAAACTCATAACTCACAGAGCCTGTACCGGAGAAGAGGTCAAGCACATCACATTGCTCAAAATCTACAAGATTCTGAAGGATATTAAACAAATTCTCCTTAGCAAAGTCTGTCGTAGGCCTTGCTCGTAGATTCTTCGGCGGATTAATTGCTCGTCCGCGATATTTACCACTGATTATTCGCATACAACTTTATAATACTTTTTTAACATCTTTGCGCTACTATGAGAGCCTATAATATATATAGGTATAGTTATAGGGGTAGATGTAGCGTCTAAAATATTTGCCAAATAGAAGAGCAACTCATCATCGCTACCAATCTCCAAAGCCTCTGCCAGCTGTAGCGTTGAGTTATACAAACGCAAATAACAAATATTATCCACCAACTCTATAACAACACAATGCTCGCCACTATGAGTGGTAGAGAGTAGGGGAGTGGTTACACTCAACCTCGAGCCAAGCTGTTCTGAAAGCGCAGTATAGCAACGTTCAGAGATAGCAATAGCTGCGCACATATCACCAACTGAAGCGCTGAACACAGCAATCTCATCGCCGTGTGGAGCTTGACCTGTAACAGCAAGCGCTTGCTCAGCTGAAATATTGGCAGCGAGAGCAACCGGCAGAAGTGTTACGCGCGGTGTATCTACACACACAACAACATCGCCACTCTCAGGCATAGACCCAAGTGTAGACGCAGAAAAAAAGCGTCCACCCGAAGCAAGACGGATGGACGCTTTATTATCGGAGATACTAGAGCTCCTCCCAGTTACCTGCCTCATTGTTACCACGATCCATAGCACCGAACTTGATGCCAGGGTACTTGTTAAGAACGTTCAGACAGTTGTCTACAAGATTGATAACCTCCTGGCGATAAACAACAGTATCAAGGAAGTTGATGTAAGGTGCACGGCACTCTACAGTAGGGATAACAATCTTAGACTCAGTAGTAAGAATAGCTGCCTCAAGGTAGAACTCCTTATTGTCTGAGTATGGGATGTAGCGAAGATTCTGAACATCCTCAACAGAGAGGTGCTTGAACAGAGAGTCCTTAACAGAGTAGGTAAACTTCTCTACATTCTTAAACTTACGGCCATACTTCTTACGAGCCTGTGCCATAGCAACAGAGTCATCCTCATCGATAAGACGACGCTCACCCTCCATAGTCTCGTTGAGAACGAAGTTGATAAGCGAATCGAAGTCAGCAGTAAAGTGCTGATACTTACTCTTAAACTGACGCTCAGCTGTACGAATGTCCTTGATGCGAGTGATAACCGCCTTCTCGCGGATTTTCTGCTCCTCAGCAAACTTAATTGGTGTTGAGATTAGGACATAGACATAGAAGCCCAGACCTACTGCTGCCAAAGCAAGCACTAATTGAAGTAGTTTCTTTCCCATTTTTAGAAATAATTTTAATTTATAATTTTTTTATTTAGTTGCAGAGCTACGAAAAAAATGCTATGTTTGTAGCCAAATAAAACAACTGAAAATGCAAAGCATCACAATTGCGACCCAAATTTACGCAAAATTATCGTTCCAACCAACGGAAAATCAAAAAAAAATCATCAATTCGCTCTCAGAATATCTTTCGGATGATGATTTCTCAAGTTTTTTTGTGCTAAACGGATACGCTGGAACCGGCAAAACTACCTTAATTGCCGCTGTAGTTGATGCTCTTAAATCATTAGGTATCAAAACAATACTTCTTGCCCCAACAGGTCGTGCTGCCAAAGTTTTGTCAAAGTACGCCAACCAGAAGGCTTTAACAATACACAAAAGAATTTATCGCGAGCAAACAAACGCTCAATATGAGTCAAAATTCTCTCTTAATCTCAATCGCGAGGTTGAGACTCTATTTATTGTCGACGAGGCATCAATGCTCTCAACAGGCAGTAGTTCAGACAAAACACTCTTTGGAAGTGGCTCGCTATTAGAGGACTTAATCCAATATGTAAGAAGCGGCAAACGCTGCCGACTCATGTTAGTCGGCGACTCAGCACAGCTACCTCCCGTGGGCGATGATTTCAGCCCTGCGCTCTGCCCAGCCGAGTTGCTACCATATGCAGATGTTGTCTATGAAACCATGGACGAAGTAGTACGTCAAGAGCAGACATCGGGTATACTTTTCAACGCCACCCTTGTTAGATGCATGCTCGAGAACGGTATCTACGAAATACCTAAGCTAGATACCAGTTTTGACGATGTAGAGGCCCTTAATGGCGGGGAGTTTTTAGAACGTCTACAGGAGTGCTATGACCGCTATGGGCGCGATGAGACAATAGTAATCACTCGTTCAAACAAGCGTGCGAATAGATATAACGAGGGCATTAGGCGCAACACACTCTTTGCCGAGGAGGAGATAGAGAGTGGCGATATGCTTATGGTCGTAAAGAATAACTATCACTATACTGAGCGTATAGAGAACTGTCCGATGAACTTTATTGCCAACGGAGATATTGCCAAACTCAAGCGTATCCGCCGATTTGAGTCGCTCTACGGCTTTAGATTTGCATCTGCGGTACTTGAGTTTGCCGACTACGACAACACAGAGATTGAGTGCAAAATTCTACTTGACACACTCACATCTGAGTCCCCTTCGCTTACATACGAGCAGTCGCAAAAACTATTTTATGAAGTAGAGAAGGACTACACCGACATAAAGAGTAAAATCAAGCGCTTCAAGGAGATACGTGAGAATGAATACTACAATGCTCTGCAAGTAAAATTCTCCTACGCTGTCACATGTCACAAGGCTCAAGGTGGTCAATGGAGCGCAGTATTTATCGACAGATTTCTCTTCGGTGAGGAGCAGATGAACAAAGATATGCTTCGCTGGCTATATACAGCCATCACACGAGCCACAGAGAGAGTATTTTTTGTCAATTTTGACGATAGTTTCTTTGAATAATCGCCCAAAATTGTTACCTTTGCCAATTATGGCAGTAGAGAAAAAATATGTTGAGACACCCTTGATGAAGCAGTACTATCAAATCAAGGCTGTTCATCCCGATGCGATTCTTCTTTTTCGTGTCGGAGACTTTTACGAGACCTTTGGCGACGATGCTATAGCAGCTTCGGCAATACTCGGAATTACACTCACTAAGCGAGCTAATGGCGCAGCATCTTCTGTAGAGCTTGCCGGCTTTCCGCACCATGCTGTAGATACATATCTACCAAAATTGGTGCGTGCAGGTAAGCGTGTGGCTATATGTGAGCAGTTGGAGGACCCAAAGACAGTCAAGGGGCTTGTTAAGAGAGGCGTTATAGAACTTGTGACTCCAGGTGTTACACTAAGCGAGAACATTCTCGAAAACAAGGAGAACAACTACTTAGCTGCCGTATGCTTTGGTAAAGAGAAGAGCGGTGTAGCATTTCTAGACATTACAACTGGTGAGTTTTTCGTTGCTGAGGGCAGTGACAAATATATAGAAAAGTTAATCTCCAGCCTTGCACCGAAAGAGATTGTCTACCAGCGCGGTTGTGAAGAGCGATTCAAAAGCGCTTTTGGCACAAAGCACTACACCTACAGACTTGAGCAGTGGGTCTTCTCATATCAGGTAAATGTAGACAAGCTCTGCACCCAATTTGGCACACAATCTTTGCGAGGTTTTGGTGTAGAGGGTATGATAGAGGGTATTACTGCAGCAGGCGCTATACTCTACTACCTTGAATTTACTGAGCATAAACAGATTGCCCACATCAGCTCTATTTCAAGATTGGACGAGAGCGATTATGTATGGATTGACAAGTTTACAATCCGCAACCTTGAACTTTTCAGCTCCAACGGTAGTGATAAGACCTCATTCGCTAAGGTTATAGACCGCACAGCGACACCTATGGGTGGACGACTACTACGCCGTTGGATTGCCATGCCGATACTCGACATTGAGCGCATAACGCGCCGACAGGATGTTGTCAGCGCATTTGTTGAGGATAGTTCACTTGCAGAGTCTGTCCGTGAGCAAGTTAGTTCAATAGGCGACCTAGAGCGTATAGCATCGCGCGTAGCATCTATGAGAGTCACTCCACGAGAGTTGGTTCAATTAAAAAACTCTCTATACTCTGTCGAGGTTCTCAAGGCTGCGCTCGAGTCTACAGACAATCCAGTACTACACTCTATAGCTGACAAAATTGACACTCTGACAGCCGTTCGTGACCGATTAGCTCACGACATATACCCAGACCCTACAAACAATCAGATTCAGAAGGGTGGTATTATTGCTGACGGGGTAAATGCTGAGCTAGACGATTTGCGCCGTGTGGCACTGCATGGTAAAGATGTACTTCAGGCAATACAGCAACGTGAGAGTGAAGCCACCGGTATCCCGTCACTAAAGATTAGCTACAACAATGTATTTGGTTACTACATTGAGGTACGCAATACCCACAAAGATAGGGTGCCGGAGGGTTGGATTCGCAAGCAAACGCTCACCTCTGCCGAGCGATATATAACCGAAGAGCTAAAGGAGTACGAGAGTAAAATTCTTGGTGCCGAGGAGCGCATGCTAATTCTTGAGCAGCAGATATACAACGAGTTACTTTCATATATATCTCTACACCTCAAGCAGTTACAAGCAGACGCAAAGGCTATTGCTACAATAGACTGTCTACTCAGCTTTGCGACTCTCGCAGTTGAGAGAAACTACTGTCGCCCAACGCTTGACGATGGTGTGAAGATAGAACTCAAAGCGGCTCGTCATCCGGTAATTGAGACCCTGATGGGAGTAGGGGAGCAATACATCCCTAACGACCTTACTCTTGACTCAAATAGTGAGCAGATAATCATTATCACAGGACCTAACATGTCGGGTAAGTCGGCACTATTGCGCCAGACTGCACTCATTGTACTGATGGCACAGATGGGCTCATTTGTACCAGCAGATAGCGCGCACATAGGTATTGTAGATAAGATTTTCACCCGCGTCGGTGCGAGTGACAACATCTCCCAGGGCGAGTCTACCTTTATGGTTGAGATGTTGGAGAGCGCAAGCATATTGAATAATATCTCTAAGCGCAGCCTTGTACTCCTTGACGAGATTGGCCGAGGAACAAGCACTTACGACGGTATATCAATAGCGTGGTCTATGGTTGAGTACCTGCACAACCATCGCAACTTACAACCAAGAACACTCTTTGCCACACACTACCACGAGCTCAATGAACTTGAGCAGATGTGTCAGCGAGTAAAGAACTACCACGTTTCAGTTAGAGAGGTAGACAATACTATAGTCTTCTTGCGCAAATTAGAGAGAGGTAGCACAGAGCACTCTTTTGGTATACATGTAGCTCGTATGGCGGGTATGCCGACATCAATTGTTGAGCGAGCAACGTCAATACTCAAAAATCTGGAGCAGGTATATGGAGATAACGAAATAGTACCATCTGTATCACCATCCGCACGCAAAAAAAGTCGTAAGCCATCACCGTCTGTTACCGTAGCTACTCAGCCTGCCGCAGATGCTATACAGCTATCAATGTTCAAAATTGACGACCCAGTGCTTATTCAGATACGCGATCAGATTAAGGGTTTGGACATCAACTCTTTAACGCCACTTGAAGCGCTTAATCTTTTAAGCGAGATAAAGAAGATTGCAGAGGTATAAAATAATAAAAGGACTTCAGTGAAGTCCTTTTATTATATCTATTTACATACTAACTATTTCTCAACAATTGAGCGAATATTCTGTATAAGCATCTGAACAGCCACTGAGTTAAAACCACCCTCAGGGATAATTACATCTGCATACTTCTTACTTGGCTCAACAAACTCTTCGTGCATAGGTTTGACGGTAGTGGTATATTGGCTGATTACAGACTCCATGCTTCTTCCACGCTCACGAACATCTCTCAAGATACGACGAGCAAGGCGAAGATCTGCATCTGTATCAACAAAGACCTTAATATCCATCAAATCACGCAGCTCCTTATTCTCAAAGATAAGAATACCATCAATGATGATAACCTTAGATGGTTTGACCGCCACCGTCTCCTCTGTACGATTATGCTCAACAAATGAGTAGACAGGACGTTCAACAGCCACATTACTCTTTAATGCACGAACATGCTCCACAAGCATATCGGTATCAAACGACTGTGGATGGTCATAGTTGAGTTTTGTGCGCTCCTCATAAGTAAGCTCCGGATGCGCCTTGTAGTAATAGTCATGGCAGAGAGTTGCCACATCCTCACTACGAAAAGCCTCCTGCAATCGCTTCACAAGGGTACTCTTACCCGAACCTGTGCCGCCAGCGACACCAATAACTGTTACCTCCATAGTTGTAATGTTTTAGGTATAAAAAATGGGAACAGCACAAGCTATTCCCAAAGTAGCATTTACAAAATTAAGCGTCAATATTTGCGTATGTAGCATTCGCCTCAATAAACTCACGGCGAGGACCAACCTCGTCACCCATAAGCATTGAGAATATACGATCCGCCTCAATAGCATTCTCGATAGTCACCTGACGAAGGATACGGGTCTCAGGGTTCATAGTTGTCTCCCAGAGCTGCTTCGCATTCATCTCACCAAGACCTTTGTATCGAGTAATCTTAACACCCTTACCCATCTCCTCAATCAGAGAATCACGCTCCTCGTCAGACCAGCAATAACGCTCACGATTACCCTTCTTAACAAGGTAGAGAGGTGGGGTAGCGATATAGATATGTCCATTCTCAATCAACTCTCGCATCTTACGGAAGAAGAATGTAAGCATCAGTGTTGCAATATGTGCACCATCCACGTCGGCATCGGTCATGATGATAATCTTGTCGTAACGTAGACCCTCAAGGTTAAGAGCCTTACTATCCTCTGGAGTACCAATCTTGACACCG
>JAEIGA010019976.1_pt1 | contig 10209 bp, 10 predicted proteins | sample 9270691 | NCBI WGS metagenome assembly JAEIGA01 (sample SAMN17057246, study PRJNA624740) | gut metagenome | biome: biome; isolation source: fecal sample | host: Bos grunniens | place: China: Xizang | collected 2019
AAGCAAACCTCGCTTAAAAAATAGGAAGGATAATCGTATGAACGAGAACGAAAACCTTGTGACCGAACAGGTGACTGAAAACGTGGAGCAGACCACAGAAGAAACCCCGAAGTACACCGAGGCTGAATTTAACGCCAAACTGGATGAGGTACTTGGGAAGAAGCTCGCTCGCCGTGAAGCAAAAATCCGCAAAGAGTATGACCGCAAGTACGGCAATCTTGAGGAAGTGCTGAAGGCAGGCACAGGCAAAGAGAGTGTTGAGGAGATAACTGACACATTTGCGAACTTCTACAGAGGCAAGGGCATCACGCTCCCCGAAAAGCCGAGCTACACAGACCGAGACATTGAGGTACTTGCAAGAGCAGAAGCTAACGAGATCATCAACATGGGCTACGATGATGTAGTCGAAGAGGTTGACCGTCTTGTTGAGCTTGGTGCGGAGAATATGACTGCACGAGAAAAGGCATACTTCAAGGTGCTTGCAGAGCATCGACAGAATGCGGAGCGAAAGAACGAACTTGCAAAAATCGGTGTTACTGATGAAGAGTATAACAGCCGAGAATTTCAGGAGTTTGCAGGCAAGTTTAATCCGAAGACACCTATTTCAGAGATATTCAATCTCTACAACAAAACAAAACCAAAGAAAGACATTAAACCAATGGGAAGTATGAAGAACAGCACGTCCGATGACAGCGGAGTCAAGGATTTCTATACAAGAGATGAAGCACTTAAATTCACTAAGGCAGATTTTGATAAAAATCCTGCGCTATTCAAAGCTGTACAGGCATCAATGCTGAAATGGTAATACTTCCTTCTAACAGAAAGGAAAAATTATTATGGCAGTAACAAATTTCATTCAGACTATATGGTCAAAGAAGATTCAGGACGATCTCGAACACAAGTGTAAGCTCGTTGACAACTGTCTCCGTGAATACGAAGGCGATTGTCAGTACGCACAGTCTGTTAAGATTCTCGGTGTAGGCGAGCCTACTATCGGCAAGTATTCTAACGGCACAGACATCACAATCGAAGAAATGTCTGACAAGGGACAGATTCTTACCATTGATCAGGCAAACTACTTCGCATTCTACGTTGACGATGTAAATCAGGCACAGTCTGTTCCCGGTCTCGCAGAAAAGTATCAGGAAAAGGCAGTACACGGTCTCGCAGTAGCTCGTGATGCTTACGTTGCAGGACTCATCAAGGGTGCAACAAACGCTACTACAGCAACAGCACTTTCTCGTGAAGCAGTAAAGACTGCTATTGATGCGGCTATCGTTGCTCTCCGTGAACGTAACTTCGATGAAGAGGGTGTAATCGAAATCACACCTGCTGTGTACAACCACTTCAAGAACGAGCTTATCACTCTTTCTACAGACAACCCCGAATACATCAAGAAGGGTATCGTTGGTATGTACGATGACTTCAAGGTTATCATGTCCAACGGTCTTGCAAAGGACACATCCGGCACAACCAAGTATGCATACTGCTGCGTTCGTGGCAAGAAGGCTATTGCGTTTGCAGGACAGATCAACAAGGTAGAGGCTCTTCGTGCTGAAAAGAGATTCAAGGACATCATCCGTGGTCTCGACACATTCGGTGCGAAGGTGATTGACGAAGCTCGTATTCAGGTAGTAAAAGTACCTCTCGCTTAACTAAAGCAACAGCCACAATAAGTGGAATGCACGGCGCATAGCCAAATATAACAAGAATGGGGGATGGATTAGTCTATCCCCCCTTTTTGTGAATATAGAAGCAAATTCTGTATTGACAAAAGGAAAGGAGTATGAATATGACTAACTTTATCAGAAAACCGAGCATTGACCTTATGCCCGGTATTTGTGTCACAAAGGACACAGAGCTTGAATTTAAGAACGAGAACGTAAAGCAGACCGTTCGCAATTTGGTGCTTCATTCAATCATGAAAGTCAAGGGTGACGGCTACAAGAGCAAGTACGACACAACCATTCAGCTCAAGGAAGGCGATGTGCTTGTCTTTGAGTCGGAGGGACGAGGCTATATCAAGCCTGTCGAGGACTTTGTAACGATTGAAGAGGCTATTGAAGACCTGACAAATATAAAAGATTTGGGGTGATGAAATGTTTGTTGTAAACGATGATTTAACCATTGATTGCACAAGGGGAGATGCAGGTAGCTTTTCCGTTGGTGCAATGTTGAACAATGCTCCCTACACTTTCCGAAAAGGTGACATTGTTCGCTTCAGCGTATGTGCGAAGAAGGACTATGCAACAGTAGCACTTCAGAAGGATGTTGAGGTGACTGAGGAGACAGAGTATGTCGAGTTTCACCTTGACAGCGATGACACAAAGATGGGCGAGATAATCAACAAGCCTACAGAGTATTGGTACACGATTGAACTGAATCCCGACACGAAATGTCAGACCATTATCGGACACACACAGGACGGAGCGAGAGTGTTCATGCTATATCCCGAAGCAGGGGGTAACTAACTATGAAAGGCACATTGCAGGAAGAAAACAAGCTCGTAGGCTCGATATCAGGCAGTAGTGCCATGACAGGAGCTTTGTCTGATGGCGAGACAATGTCGGGCAGAGTTGGTATGGTGCTTGCGAGAGACGGCAAGGACGGTGTAGACGGAAAGTCTGCGTATGATATCGCCTTGGAGAATGGCTTTGAAGGAACAGAAGAAGAATGGCTTGACTCTCTGAAGGGCGAGCGAGGCGAACAAGGCGAAAAAGGTGAGCGTGGAGAGGACGGTAAAGACTATACACTTACCGATGCAGATAAGAAAGAAATAGCAGGCATGGTCGAGGGCGGTGGAAGCGGAGAAAGCGGAGAAGACGGTGCTACGTTCACGCCTCATGTTGATGCTAATGGAAATCTGTCATGGACGAATGACAAAGGCTTGACGAATCCACCTACCGTGAACATCAAAGGCGAAGATGGTAAAGACGGCACAAACGGCAAAGATGGTGCTGACGGCTACACTCCTGTCAAGGGCGTTGACTATTTTGACGGTAAGGATGGCAAAGACGGAACAAACGGTAAGGATGGCGCAAATGGTGCTGACGGTAAGGACGGAGCGGATGGTGCGGATGGAGTCGGTATACTGTCTGTTAAACAGACTACAACATCCACAACGAGCGGCGGCAAGAATGTCATCACGGTTACTTTGACCAATGGAGCAACAAGCACGTTTACCGTGTACAACGGACAAAAGGGGGCTGACGGAACAGGCGGTGGAAGTGGCGGTACAGGTGCAGACGGTGTCGGCATTGAAAATGTCGAGATTGTGGATGGAGACCTGTATGTTCACCTGACAGACGGAAAGTTAATTGCGGCAGGTAGAGTGCAAGGCGAACGTGGTGCAACCATTTTTGTGACCACAACTCCACCGACAGAAGAGGTGATTGACTGGGGTGGCAATATAACATACAGCCACATGGACTATAACACCTTGTGGATGGAGGCAGCTGTTGCCGACACAGTTAAGGAAGCCGACATGGTAATCTGCGGAACTTATCTCTACCCTGTTGCGGTGGTTGAAGAAGATAAGGTTTATTTCGGAGAGGCTATAAACTTCAAGGGCGAGAATGGTGCAGACGGAGTAAAAGGCGAAGACGGTGTAGGTGTAACAAGTGCTACCGTAAATTCTCAAGGAAACCTTGTAATTACTCTGTCGGATGGACAGACCAAGAACGCAGGACGAGTCAGAGGGGACAGCATTTATTCGATAACACAAACGAATGCGCCCACAGAGAGCGGAGGCGTGAACGAGATTGTAATTCTCACTGTTGAAGGTGAGAGGTACACATTTACTGTTCGCAACGGTCAGAAGGGCGAAGACGGTGCTGACGGAAAAGATGGTACAAACGGAACTGACGGCAAAGACGGTGCTAATGGTGTTACCTTTACACCGAGCGTATCCTCCGCAGGTGTTCTTTCTTGGACGAATGACGGCAACAAAACGAATCCCTCATCTGTGAATATCAAAGGCGATAAGGGTGATAAAGGCGACAAGGGAGATACAGGAGAGCAAGGACTCAAAGGCGATACAGGCGAAAAAGGTGATACTGGAGCGCAGGGCATCCAAGGCATACAGGGTGAAAAAGGTGACAAAGGCGACAAGGGAGATAAAGGTGATCCGGGACAGGACGGCAAGGACGGTGTCAACGGCAAAGATGGAGCTAACGGCACAGATGGCAAGACTCCTGTAAAGGGAACAGACTATTGGACAGCATCCGACAAGGCTGAAATGGTATCGGATGTTCTCTCTGCGCTTCCCACATGGAACGGAGGTAGCTACTGATGGCATATGACAAGGTAATAGACTCCGCTAAGTTAAACGGAGCAATGACAGCCACGGCTGATGCAATACGAGGCAAGACAGGCGGCACAGCACAGATACCGTGGAATGAGTCAACAGGCTTTGCTTCTGCTGTGGGTGGCATATCGACATCCGAGAATTTGGATGCTGTCCTCGATGAACAGGAAACAAAGCTGAACAGACTGCTTGAAGTGCTTGACAGCAAGGCAAGCGGTGGCGGTGCGCCTGTCGAAGAAAAAGACGTGAACTTTTATGATTACGATGGAACACTTTTACACGCTTATACGCTTGATGAAGTGCAGGAGATGACAGAGTTGCCGCCTAATCCTACACATGACGGACTGGTTGCACAGGGATGGAACTGGACACTTGAAGAGTTAAAGGAACTCGGTAGAGAATGTTCTGTCGGACAGATGTACATTACCGATGACGGTAAGACACGCATCTACATCCACTTGGTGGAAGGGCGTACATCACCTGTACTTGGTTGTTGCCCGAAAGGAACAGTCACGGTTGATTGGGGAGATGGCACAACACCCGACACACTCACAGGAACAAGCGTAACAACTGTAAAATGGACTCCGGCTCACAATTATGCTGCACCGGGTGATTATGTGATTACGCTGACTGTTAGCGGCTCGATGGGATTTTATGGCTCGTCGGGTACTTCACGTTCGGGTCTCCTTCAATACGCTACGGGCAATGATGGTCAGAATGTTGTGTATCTCAACTCGATACAGAAGATTGAAATCGGCAGTGGAATCACAAGCATTGAAACCTATGCATTTTCGTATCTTTTTAGCTTAAAAAGCATCACCATTCCAAAAGGAATAACTAATATAGGTGGATGTGCGTTCTATCACTGCTACAGTCTCACAAGCTGTGTAGTTCCAAGCGGTGTGACTGGTGTTTTGTGGTCGGGGTTTGAGTATTGCTTTGCTCTTGAAAGTATTGCAATTCCTAAGAGTGCAACAAATATAGGCGGTACTGTATTCCGTTACTGCTATAGCCTAAAAAGAATTACAATTCCCGATGGAGTAACAGTTATTAATGCATATTTGTTCAACAACTGCAGAAGCATAACAAGTGTCTCTATGCCAAATGGGATAACAAGCATAGGTGCGTATGCGTTTGACAGTTGTCACAGTCTTTCAAGCATTAAAATCCCAAGTAGCCTGACAAGCATAGCGGCAAATGCATTCGCCGAGTGCAGAAGTCTCGCGGATATTACACTCCCCGATAATATGACAAGCATTGCGACATCTGTATTTCAAGTTTGTCGCTGTCTCACGAGTATTATAATCCCCGAAGGTGTGAAAAGCCTTGGTGGTTATACATTCTATGAGTGCTTGAGCCTTACAGACATTACACTTCCAAGCACCCTTGCAAGCATAGGTGCAGGCGAATTTAGTACGTGTTGGGGTCTTGGTAAGATGAAGTTCCTTTCGACAACACCTCCTACCGTGGCGAGCACTAATGCGTTTGATGGTATCCATGCAACGTGTGTTGTGGAAGTGCCAAGGGGAACACTTGCGACATATCAAGCAGCAACAAACTACGGCAATATTGCCGCACAAATGGTGGAGAGTGAATCATGATAAAAACAGAAACATTAATGATTAACGGAAAAGAGTATATCCGCACATACTCCGACAGCAATATGCAGATTCGGCAGGATGACACAGGCGCGATGTATGACGAGGCTGTTGACCCTGTTGGTAGCGGCAGAACGTACACGGAGACGGATGTTGAGATCGTCGATTACCGTGAAGCGATGGAAGAGGACTACCTCGAAGCACTTGAGAGGTTAGGTGTGAGCGAATGAAGAAAAGCGAACTGAATAAAAAGACAGACACCGTTATAGCGGACACAAAGACTGCGCTTCAGACTGTGTATGATTGTCTGAATCAAGGACAGAAGAAACAGATAGTCAAGCACGAGGAAGTGAAGGCTCTCTTTGACCGCTACGGTGTTGAGTATGCAGAATGAACGCAAGGAGGCAGGCAACAATGACGAATCGAGAAAGAATTCTATCACACAATACGTTGATTGACGAAGCCATTGAGAAGGCTGAAGCCTTGCCCGATGCCGAGAGCATTTTGGACACGCTGATAAGCAGGGGAATAAAGAGCGTGAACAGTAATTTAGCAACCGTAGAGGGTTATGTTTTCTATAACTGCGCAGCTCTTGAAAGTGCGGATTTTCCGAAGGCTGTAGAAGTTGGTGACTATGCATTCTATGATACATCTGCTCTGAAAACCATAGACTTTCCGCTTGTTCGAGAGGTTGGGCGTTATGCCTTCCGTGGAGCAGGTTTAGAGGTGGCTTATTTCCCCAACGCAACATATGTGGGAGCAAGTGCATTTGCATACAACAATGGGCTGAAGACTGCGAATTTCCCGAAGCTCACAGAGGTGGCAGGAAGCCAGTTCTCGAACTGTCCTGCTCTTGAAATCGTAGACTTGCCAAAAGCAACAGAGATCGGCAACTACGCATTCGAGAAATGCTATAGCTTAAAGGCGGTTATTTTACGAAGCACAACGCTATGTACAGCAGGAACAAACATCCTCAGCAATGCCTATCACTTCCTCGGCACAACAAACGCCACATACAATCCAAATGGCTCAAAGGATGGCTATGTTTATGTTCCTTCTGCGCTTGTGAACTCATACAAGGCGGCATCGAACTGGTCAACCTTCGCAACACAATTCCGTGCGCTTGAGGAGTATACGGTGGATGGAACTATAACAGGCGAACTTCATATTTAGGTGGTGATTAAATGACCTTAAACGAAATGGACAGAAAGGTATTAAGCCTTATTGAAGAGCTTAATCCGAACAGCGAATACCTGACAGATGATCCCGACATTCAGGCGAAGAAGCGGTATGTCACAAATCAGATCATGTATGAGCTTGCGAGAATCAAGAAGATACCCAAGTATTGTGAGATTGAAGTTTCCAAGGGAGATATCATTGAATTTGCTGACATCGAGAAGGAATGTGGCTATGAGGTATTCCAAATCAGTCTTGTGTGCGGTGTCAACTACATTCCCAAGGCAAGCGGAACTGTGCTGAAGATACTCGAAGACGGCACAGCGGAGATCGATGTATTTGTATATCCCGAACGCATCACAGACACAACAAAGGGTACATATGAGTTTGAGCTTAGTGCGGATGCCCTTGAGATCATGCCCTATGGTATTGCGGCAGACCTTCTCAAGAGTGATATTTCTGCTGAATATGGCTCTGTATACGGAACACGTTACGAGAGCATGAAACAGCTTCTTGACCCTCGCTATGCAATGCCAAGCATATATATTGAGGGAGGCATCTGATGAGCTATCTGACTAACAATAACAGAATCTCACGAATCTACAGCAGCTTCCGAGGTGCTGACTTTCGTGGGGAAGAAATCAATCTAATCAGAAGCCCTGACTGCCTTAATGTATGGAAAAACTATAAGCACACAGAGAGCATCGAGACTCGTCCCGGTATGAAGCTCTCCACGCCGTTCACAGAGACCGTGTACGGCATTTTCTTTTATGGTGGAGAAATACTCGTCCATAGTGGAAACACACTCTACAGAGGCTCAGGAAGCACCACAGAGGTGTTGTACACAGGACTTGCAGAGAGAAAGAGTCAGAGCTTCATATATGACGATATTTTCTACTTGAAGGATGGTTTACACTACCTCAAGTATGACGGTGAGACTATCGGGGATGTGGTTGGCTATATCCCCACTACCACCATTGCAAGAAAGCCTATGGGTGGCGGTACAACTTACGAGGATGTGAATATGCTCTCCCCATACCGAAAGAACAGCTTCCTTGCAGATGGTGCAAGTTTCTCCTTCTTCCTTGATGTGATAAACATTGACACGGACTATCCACCTATCGTGACTGTCAATGACGAGGTGGTCTCCACAAGCAAGTACAGAGTGGACTATGCAGAGGGCAAGATCGAGTTTCTGAATACTCCTCCCGATGCTCCGCTTACTGACGGACAGGACAACGTGGTTATCCAGTTTAAGAAGGATGTACCGAAGTATACCGAATGCATTGAGAAATGCACATTGCTTCAGGTATTCGACAACCGTGTATTCTTCAGCGGAAATCCCGATTTCCCGAACATGGTGTGGAACTCGTCTTTGAATGATCCCTCATATGTGAGTGACCTTGACTACTACAAGGAAGGCATGGATGATGCGGCAGTCAGAGGCTTGGTAGCAGGCAACAATGCTATATGGGTATTCCGTGAGCCTTCCGATGCTAACACAACGGTGTTCTACCATACTCCGTCTCTCGATGACGAATACGGCAAGGTTTATCCTTCAACACATTCAAGCATCACAACAGGCTGTATCGGTGCTGCTGTGAACTTCAATGATGACATAGTATTCTTCAGCGAACGAGGCATGGAAGGTATCAGCGGAGATGTAACAACAGAACAGGCTGTGGCACATCGAAGCTCTCTTGTAGACCGCAAGCTGACAACCGAGGCTGATTACAAGGACATGGTGCTTGCCGAATGGGAAGGCTATCTGCTTGTGTTCATCGGCAATACGGTATATCTCGCAGACTCAAGAGCGATGTTCCAAAACGAGAATCATCTTGAGTATGAATGGTTTTATTGGAATTTGGAGCATGAGGTAACGTGTGCAACAGTCAAGAACGGCATTCTCTATCTCGGCACAGACAACGGTGTATATACCTTGACTGATGCAGAGGCAAACGTGGAGAGCTATTGGGTGACTCCGCTTGACAAATTCAAGCATCCGAACAAGCTGAAAACAACAAATAAGCGTGGATGTGTCGGTGAAGCAACAGGTGATATCGCTGTGTATGCAAAACTTGAGGACACAGACTTTGAGCTTATCGGAGAGTACAAGGATATCACGGACTATTTCGTGTGCAGAATCAAGCGTAAGAAATTCAAAGATTTACAGCTTAAATTCTACTCGCAGACACGCTTCAGTTTGGAAACAGTATCCCTCGAAATCTTCGTGGGTGGATACATAAAGAGATGAGGTGAATAAATGGCAATTTCACAATCCATACAGGAAAAGATGTTAGAAGAGGCGTACAGCGTAACGCCAAACTATGACATTGATTATAATGACCCACGCTTCGGCAAGGTGGAGTCAGAAAAGAATCAGGCACTTACACAGCTTGAGCAGACCTACGGCGGCATGATCGGCAACTCGGACAAATACTACCAAGATCAGATAGATGCGTTAGACCGTTGGGAAGACAAGCAGACACAGATACAGAACGAGCAGACTGACTTCACCATACAGCAGATTGAACAGCAGAAGGACAAGGCACACAAGGACTACCTCAAGGAGCAGTCTGCCTCCTATGTTGACTGGCAGAAGCAGTCGAATCAGTACGGCACAAATGCGGAACAGATGGCATCCGCAGGACTTACCAATACAGGCTTTGCGGAAAGCTCGCAGGTTAGTATGTACAACACATATCAGAATCGTGTGGCTACAGCGAGAGCTTCGTATGACAATGCGGTGCTGAACTACAACAATTCAATCAAGGAAGCGCAGCTTGCGAATAGTGCGGCACTTGCGGAAATCGCATATAACACTTTACAGAAACAGCTTGAGCTTTCCCTTGCAGGATTCCAGTATAAGAATCAGCTTATTATTGAACAGGCTAACAAGAAGACCGAGCTTGACAATATGTATTGGAATCGTTATCAGGATGTTCTTCAGCAGATCAATACAGAAAATGCTATGAAGGAAGACATCAGACAGTATAACGAAACAATGAAGTGGCAGACCGAACAGGCAGACCTTGACCGTCAGCATGATCAGGCTATGGCTGAACTTGAAAACAAGTACCAAGTTGCACGAGATGAAGCAAACCGTACATTCCAAGCAGCACAGGCAGA
>JAEIGA010019977.1_pt1 | contig 10208 bp, 9 predicted proteins | sample 9270691 | NCBI WGS metagenome assembly JAEIGA01 (sample SAMN17057246, study PRJNA624740) | gut metagenome | biome: biome; isolation source: fecal sample | host: Bos grunniens | place: China: Xizang | collected 2019
ATTTATTAAAGTCTTTTTGGGTCCAACGCCTTCCGTCTGATGACTAGCGTTGCGGACACTCAGTGTCCGAGTATTCGTTAAGGGCCTTAATGGCCTTAAAGCCCTTAACGATTTATTCTTTTTTTCCCAGGGGTTCCAAGGGGTCCAGGGATTCCACGGCTTGTTAATGAATATCGTGGAGGGAGTTTTGTGCCACTCTAACTAGCAAATCCGCAGTTTACTCGAGGTAAATGAGGAATTTGCGCTGTGACGAGTGGTGCAAAAATCACCCACGAGATTCGTTAACTAGTACTCGGCGTTCTTAGGAGTACGAGGGAAAGGAATCACATCGCGAATATTGGCCATACCGGTCACGAACAACAGAAGTCGCTCGAAGCCAAGACCAAAGCCGCTGTGAGGTGCCGAACCCCAACGACGAGTGTCGAGGTACCACCAGAGTGTCTCCTTGCTCATACCGCGCTCCTCAATGATGGCGTTGAGTTTATCGTAGTCGGCCTCACGCTCGCTACCACCGATGATCTCGCCAATCTTGGGGAAGAGAACATCCATAGCACGCACGGTCTTGCCGTCCTCGTTCTGCTTCATATAGAAGGACTTGATCTCCTTGGGATAGTTGATCAGGATGACGGGCTTCTTGAAGTACTCCTCAACCAGGTAGCGCTCGTGCTCGCTCTGCAGGTCGCAGCCCCACGAGCAGGGGAACTCGAACTTCTTGCCGCTCTCCTGCAGGATGCGGATACCCTCGGTGTAGTCGAGCCTAACAAAGTCGCAAGCAACCACACCCTTGAGGCGCTCGATGAGCTCCTTGTCGAACATATTATTGAGGAAGGTGAGGTCGTCCATACAGTTGTCCAGAGCGTACTGAACGCAGTACTTGATGAACTCCTCGGCCAGAGCCATATTGTCGTCCAGGTCGTAGAAGGCCATCTCGGGCTCAATCATCCAGAACTCTGCCAGGTGGCGGGGAGTGTTGGAGTTCTCGGCACGGAAGGTGGGACCGAAGGTGTAGATCTGGCCCAGCGAGAGAGCACCAAGCTCACCCTCAAGCTGACCCGACACGGTCAGTGCGGTCTGACGGGCAAAGAAGTCCTGCGAGTAGTCCACCTTGCCATCCTCGCCCTTGGGCACATTGTTCAGATCGAGGGTGGTCACATTGAACATAGCACCTGCACCCTCACAATCCGAAGCGGTAATCAGAGGAGTGTGCCAATAGTAGAAACCCTTGTCGTTGAAGAACTTATGGATGGCGTAGGCCATAGCGTGGCGAATGCGGAACACGGCACCAAAGGTGTTGGTGCGGGGGCGAAGGTAGGCAATCTCGCGGAGGAACTCCATCGAGTGACCCTTCTTCTGCAGGGGGTAGTCGCCGTCGGCCTTACCGTAAATCTCAATCTCCTTGGCCTGCACCTCAACGGGCTGACCCGAGCCCTGCGACTCCACCAGCGCGCCCTTAACTGCAAGGCACGAACCAGTGGTCACCTCCTTGAGGAGTGCCTCGTCGGCAGTGGCCATATCCACAACAACCTGAATGTTGTTGATGGTCGAGCCGTCATTCAGGGCTATGAAAGCCACATTTTTGTTGCCGCGCTTGGTGCGCACCCAACCCTTCACTACAACATCCTGACCCTGAGGCTCGCTACGGAGCAAATCAATAATTCGTACTGTCATACTCTGTTTATTTGTTTTTATATTTTTAAAATTTTTTAAAATCAACTTATCACTCGTGAACAATCGCTCCAAAACGCCCCGTAAGAGCCCACATCAGCCCATAGTGCGCCAAAGATAATTCACGACACAAATATACACTCTTTTTCCCAAAAAAGCACATTTCACCCCTTTTTTACCTATTATTTTTGCCATTTTTCTCCAAAAAGTTCTTACATTTGTAGGTTATTTTGGCCCACCTTTGCACGGAAGAGTCAATAAACATTGTTTTGATCCAGAGAAAATGATTACGGCACTTATAATAATCTCCATCCTGCAGCTCTTCAAGGGCAAGGCTGGGCGTGCCACAAAACAAGACCAATAGCAACAAAGCAACATAAACAAAATTAACGAGATAGATAACTCAAACCTTTAACAAACAAAAAACAAAAGAACTATGAAATTGCCTTATTCGGAACCTTACCGCATTAAGACGGTAGAGGCTATCAAACCTTCGACTCGCCGTCAGCGCGAGAAATGGATCAAAGAGGCTCACTACAACCTCTTCAACCTCCCCGCAGACCAGGTATTCATTGACCTTCTGACCGACTCGGGCACCGGCTCGATGAGCGACAAGCAGTGGGCTGCAATGATGACCGGCGATGAGAGCTACGCAGGTGCTACCTCCTACTTCAACCTCAAGAAGACCATCCAGAACATCTTTGGTTTTGAGTACTTCCTGCCCACCCACCAGGGTCGTGCTGCTGAGAATGTGCTCTTCTCGGGTCTGGTAAAAGAGGGTGACATCGTTCCCGGTAACTCGCACTTCGACACCACCAAAGGCCACATCGAGTCGCGCAAAGCAACCGCTATCGACTGCACCATCGACGCCGCTAAGGATACTCAACTGGAGATCCCCTTCAAGGGCGAGATCGACATCGAGAAACTCCGCGCCGTATTTGAGAAATATCCTAAGGAGAAGATTCCCTTCTGCGTTCTGACCATCACCAACAACACCGCAGGTGGTCAGCCCGTTTCGATGAAGAATATCCGCGAGACCTCGGAGCTCTGCCACCAGTATGGCATCAAACTCCTGATCGACTCGGCTCGTTTTGCAGAGAACGCCTACTTCATCAAGAAACGCGAGCCCGGCTACGGCAGCAAGAGCATCAAGCAGATCGTTAGGGAGATCTACTCCTATGCAGACCTTATGACCATCTCGGCAAAGAAAGACGGTATGGTGAATATGGGTGGTTTCTGTGCTATGCGCACCCAGGAGGAGTTCGACCTGGCAAAACGCTTCTGCATCTCCTTCGAGGGCTTCGTAACCTACGGTGGTTTGGCCGGTCGCGATATGAACGCTCTGGCAGTAGGTCTTGACGAGAACACCGAGTTTGAGCAGCTCGACGCTCGTATGCGTCAGGTTGCATACCTCGGCAAACTCCTCGACCGCTACGGCGTACCCTACCAGCGTCCCGCAGGTGGTCACGCTATCTTCGTAGACGCCAAGAAGATGCTTCCCAATGTACCCAAGGAGGAGTTCGCTGCTCAGACTCTGGCTGTTGAGCTCTACCTGGAGGCAGGTATCCGTGCTTGCGAGATCGGTTCGATCTTGGCAGACCGTGACCCCGTTACCCGCGAGAACCGCTACAGCGACCTCGAGCTCACCCGTCTGGCTATCGCTCGTAGGGTTTACACCGACAACCATATGGCTGTAATCGCTGCCGCTCTGAAGAACATCAAACAGAGGGCTGACAAAATTACCCACGGCTACCGCATCGTAGAGGAGGCTCCCATCCTCCGTCACTTCACCGTGAAACTCGAGAAAATCGAGGAGTAAAAAGAGGGCTATCTTCCCTGCAAAGGGCAAGACATAACCATTAGGACCGCAGCCTCCGAGGCAAGACTCTCGGAGGCTCGGTTTTAATAAAGACCCCACTCCCAACTCAACATACCCCACCCCGAAAGAATCAACAAACCATCGCACCCCGACACCTCTCGGGCAGCGACAACAACCCCGAATATTAGACTACACACATATATATAAACCGTCACAAGCAATGAAAAAGAGGCTCACGACACTTTCTGCTCTCCTATTGGCCGTCTTCACCCTTTCGGCACAGAGCAACAACGAAATCTCCTACAAGGGGGTAGCAGCCCGTCGTTCGGAATTTATCACCTACTCCACTCGCAATGCAGCCGAGAAGGGCAACCGTGCGGCAGAGAGGTACTACATAGACCTCTCGAAACACCTCAAGATGCAGGGCTACAGCGAGGCCGGCCACCTAATTAGCATCTATGAGGTGGAGTTCCCGCTGCTGTGGCGCGACAGGGAGACCTTCCTCCACATCGAGGGCGGAGCCTCGGAGCGACTCGTGAAAGTTGGTGGCAGAGTTGTGGGCGAGAGCCGCGACAACCGTGCCCCCAGCGAGTTCAACATCTCGCGCTTCATCCGCGACGGCATCACCCGCATCGAGATTGTGAACCCCAAGCAGAGTGACGAGAGGCCCGCAGAGATGGTTGCCGACCAACCCACCGTGGATCAGATATTCCTCTACGCTCAGCCCCCCATCCGCATCCACGATGTCATCGTGAGCGCCAAGCCCGACCAGAGCCGCAAGCACGGCGAGTTGGAGATGCAGGTAGTGGTGGGCGCCTCGGCAGGCAAGGGCGAGAAGGTGTCGGTCGGCTACGACATCTACTCCCCCGAGAAGGAGCTCAAGTACTACGATGTGAGGGAGATAGAGATTGGCACTACGGGGCTCGACACGCTCACCTTTGCGACCAACATCTACGGTGCAATGGAGCGTCTGTGGAGCGCCGAGAGTCCCAAACTCTACGATGTGACCCTCTATGTGAAGCGAGGCGGCATCATCCTTGAGTACCTCAACATCAATGTAGGCTTTGGCGAGACCACCTATGCCGACGGTACGCTCTACCGCAACGGCGAGCCCGTGGACATAAAGGCCGCACACTACAACTCGGCCTCCACCCAGAAGCAGACCTCCACCGACCTTAAAGCCCTCAAAAAGAGGGGTATCAACACCCTCTATCCCGACTATCCTCAGCCCTACTGGTTCTATGACCTGTGCGACGAGCTGGGTCTGTACATCATCGAGCAGCCCAACATCAACACCGACCCCAAGGGTGGTGACCTCTCGCGCAAGGGCACTCTGGCCAACAACCCCAAGTGGCTCGGTGAGTTCCTGGAGAGGGCCAAGGCCAGCTACTTCCGTGTGAGGAACCATCCGAGCATCATCGGTTGGAGCCTCGGCGGTGCCTCGGGCAGTGGCTACAATATGTACAAGTGCTACGAATGGTTCAAGGAGCAGGAGCAAGAGCGCCCCATCATCTACCGCAACGGCGACTGGAACAGCGACCTTGAGCTCCCCAGCCCCGTAGAGTAATGAACATCGAGCTGATAGTTGTCGGCAAGACCGATTCCAAGGAGGTGGCCCGCCTGGTGGAGGAGTACAAAAACCGCATTGGCTTCTACCTGCGCTTCGGCATAAGTGTCATCCCCGATGTGAAGAATACACGCTCACTGAGCGAGGCGCAACAAAAGAGGGCCGAGGGCGAATGCATACTGCGTCTGCTCCAACCCTCGGACTATGTTGTGCTGCTCGACGAGAAGGGTCTGCAGCCCACCAGCGAGGAGTATGCCGAGTGGTTGCAGAAGCGTATGGCCAGCGGTTGCAAACGCCTGGTGTTTGTCATTGGCGGCCCCTACGGATTCTCACAGGAGGTCTACGAGAGGGCAAGTGGCAAGATTTCGCTCTCCAAGATGACCTTCTCGCACCAAATCGTGCGTGCAATCTTCGCCGAGCAACTCTACCGAGCACTGACCATCATCAACAACGAACCCTACCACCACAGGTGATAATTCAAAATTCAAAATTCAAAATTGATATGAAGAGGCTTGTGACACTCCTTTGCCTACTGCTCGCCGTATCGGGCCTGTGGGCGCAGAACTTCGACCAATATTTCACCGATCGCACCCTGCGTGTGGACCTGATCTTTTCCGGTGACCACAGCCATCAGGATGTAACCCTCCGTGCACTCCACTCGTGGGAGGGCTGGAGTGGCCGCCGTCAGAGCCTCTCGGAGGTGCCCCTCAGGGGCGATGGCGAGCTCTCGCTCACCGACACCCACTCCGGTCAGGTCATCTATCGCACAACCTTCTCGTCGCTCTTCCAGGAGTGGCTCGCAATGGAGGAGGCGCAGAGTGCCCACCGTGCCTATGAGTTCACGGTGCTCGCTCCCCTGCCCCTGGAGAGCGCAACTCTCCGCGTGGTGCTCTACAGCCCCGACCAGAGCGTTGCAGCCGAGATGGTGCAGAGGATTGACCCCAAGGATATTCTCATCCACAACTTCGACCGTGCGCCCCACACCCCCTACACCGTCGTTCACAGCGGCAAGAGTGAGGGCGAAAAGATCGATGTGGCCATCGTGGCCGAGGGCTACACCGCCCAGGAGGCCGACCTCTTTATGGCCGACGCAAAGGCCACCGTGGAGGCCCTCTTCTCCCACGAGCCCTTTGGCTCAATGAGGGAGAGATTCAACTTCATTGCCGTGGAGAGTTGGAGCCCCGAGAGCGGCGTGAGCATTCCCCGCAAGGGCATCTGGAAGGAGAGCGCCATCGGCAGCCACTTCGACACCTTCTATGCCGATCGCTACCTGACCACCAGCGCCATCTTCCGTATGGCCGACCTGCTGGCAGGACTCCCCTATGAGCACATCATCGTTCTGGCCAATACGGACACCTATGGTGGCGGAGGTATCTACAACTCCTACACCCTCACCACGGCACACCACCCCTACTTCGCACCCGTTGTGGTGCACGAGTTCGGCCACAGTTTTGCGGGCCTTGCAGACGAGTACTTCTACGACACCCCCGATATCGCCTCCAACCCTCTGGTGGGCAACATTGAGCCCTGGCAGCAGAACATCACCAATCTGGCCAACTTCCAGAGCAAGTGGGCCGATATGGTGCCCGAGGGTACCGCCATTCCCACCGAGCCCACCCGTCAGGCCGAGGAGAGCTACGCTGTGGGCCTCTACGAGGGCGCAAACTATGTGACCAAGGGTGCCTACCGCCCCGCCGTTGTGTGCCGTATGCGCAACAACACCGCCACCCAGTTCTGCCCCGTATGTCAGAGGGCCATCGAGCGAGTTATCCGCTTCTACACGGAGTAATCCATCAGAAGAGTAGATTAAGGACCTAAAACGAAAATAAAAAAAAGCGAGGAGTTCAGACTCCTCGCTTTTTTCATCTGTCGGGGTGAAGTGATTCGAACACTCGACCCCCTGCTCCCAAAGCAGGTGCGCTAACCGGACTGCGCTACGCCCCGAAATGACGGTGCAAATATAGTGATTATTTTTGAAATCCTAATCTTTTCTCCTCTACGGCCAAAAAAACTCACCCCTGCCACAACCTATCACCCCTGCAGGGCGGTTTTGTCGTATTCGGCGTGGTGGTATGTAATGGGGCCTTATTATTTTTGTTTGCGCCTTTTGGGCTTGGGCATAGGCTTGTGACGCTCAAGAAGAATCAGCACCTGGCCCACGAGGTCTATGTCCTCCACATCGAGCACCACAAAGTCGCGTGCGCCAGGGAAGGGAGGCAACGGGTCTGCATCCCGAAGCACCTCTTTGAGGGGCTCCAAGCGCTTGACAAATACTGTGTTGTTGCAGACAAACAGGAGTGGTTTTTCGCCTGCATAGATGCAGTATTCGCCGAACATAGGCCTATACCAAAGATGGAGGCCTGTGTGGGCAGCCTCCATCTGTTCGAGTACGAACTCAATATAGTCTTGCGAAGTAGCCATCGGTGGCTCCAACGATTATTTATCAGCCTTGGGCAGGGTGCGGTTCAGCAGGAGGGCACCCGCAAGAGCGGCAACGATGGTGCCACAGAGGATGCCGAGCTTGGCCAGGTCGAGAAGCTGACGGCCATCGGCGCCCAGGGGCGAGTAGGCCAAATCGGCGATAAACATCGACACCGTGAAACCAATGCCGCAGAGCACACAGACGCTCGCAAACGAACTCCAAGTGGTACCCGTAGGCATAGAGGCAATCTTGGTCTTGATGGCCAGCCACGAGAAGGAGAAGACGCCCAGGAACTTACCCAGCACCAGACCCAGCATTACGGCCAGGCTCACACCCGAGAAGAGGTCAGCAAAATGAACACCACTAAGGTCCACACCCGCATTGGCGAATGCAAACAGGGGGAGAATTATGTAGTTGATGAACTCCCTCAGGTCGTCCTCCAGGTGCTGCAGAGGGCTGATGAGGTGATCGGCAGCCGACTCCACACTCTTGAGGGTCTGAATCTCGTCGTTGCTAAAGACTACAACCTGGTGTTTGTCGGTCACCTCCACAACGGGGAACTCGCCGATGTTGTTACGGATGCGCTCGATGTAGTAGCGTGTGCCCTTACCGATGCTTGCAGGGATGCAGAGGGCTGCAATCACACCTGAGATGGTGGCGTGGATGCCCGAGTTGAGCATCGAGAACCACATAATGGCACCCACAATGAGGTAGTAGGTCTTACTCTTTACATTATAGTGGTTTGCGATGAGCATTGCCACAACGCACAGCAGCGCAAAGAACATATAGCCCCAGACAATCTCCGAGGTGTAGCAGATGGCAATAACCAGAATACCACCCAGGTCATCGGCAACGGCCAGAGTGGTGAGGAAGACCTTCAGGCCGAGGGGCACCCTCTTGCCAAACATTGCCAGCACGCCGAGCGAGAAGGCGATGTCGGTTGCCATAGGAATGGCCGCACCGCGCGTCATAGCAGCATCTGCGGGGCAAGCGAGAAGGAACACCAGCACGGGGATGATCATACCGCCACAGGCACCAATGATGGGCAGGATGGCCTTCTTTATGGAGGAGAGCTCGCCAACGAGAATCTCGCGCTTAATCTCCAGACCCACCGAAAGAAAGAAGATGGCCATCAGGAAGTCGTTGATGAGTACCTGGAAGGTGAAGGGCTCGCCGTGGTGGGAGAAGATGTTGAAGTCGCCAAAGGAGATCGAAACGGGGGTTTCCAGGAGGCCGAAATACCACTCTTTGATTGAGGTATTGGCACAGATGAGAGCCAGAACGGTGGCAGCAATGAGCCAGAAGCTCGCGGTGGAGTACTTTTTGAACAGACTGAGGAATGTGTAATTTTTCATCCTTTGCTTTTCTCTTTAGTGTTATAAAAAAGTTTGACCTAACCTTATGCTCTCGCAAAATTCGCGCCTGAAAAAGAGGTGTGGCGGGGGCAACGGATGATAGACTCTCGCCTGTGGGCAACAATCTAATCGGCCACAAAGGTAGAATTTTATTCCATAGAGTGTTCCCAAAAGATGAAATTAATTTCGATTTACACCCCACCCACTAACCCCTTTGGGGTTGTTGTAGGGTTTTTGTAGAGTTTTCCGCCTGTAGAGCCTCGGGGCGAATAGGGCTTTCGGGATGAAAAATGTTGACATAAGGGGTGGAGAATTGGCTACAGTTTTGTATCTTTGTGGCGCATTATGGGAAGGATTTTGGCTATAGACTACGGACTCAAGCGCACGGGCATTGCCGTGAGTGACCCCTTGAGGATAATTGCGGGCGGACTCGAGACCGTCGCCACCGCTGGGCTCAAAGGGTGGCTGGGGCAATATATCTCGCGCGAGAGCGTTGACATTATAGTAGTGGGCCGCCCGACCCAGATGAACGGTGCCCCAAGCCAATCGTGGGCGGCCATCGAGCCCTTTGTGGAGTGGCTCAAGGTGACCTTCCCCGCCTGCAAGGTGTGCCTCCACGATGAGCGCTTCACCTCCGTCATTGCCCACCGTGCGATGATTGACGGCGGAATGAAGAAGATGGCTCGCAGGGACAAGGCCGTGGTGGACAAAATCTCCGCCACAATCATCCTCCAGAGCTTTATGGACTCTCTGGAATACAAACAGATGTAGCCCCAGCCCACTTGCCAACAATTTTGAATTTTGAATTTTTAAAGTATGATATACCCCATTTACATCTACGGCTCGGGCGTGTTGCGCAAGGAGTGCAGCGACATCGACGAGAACTACCCCGAGCTCCCAAAATTAATTGAGGATATGTTTGCCACGATGTATGCCACCAATGGCGTGGGTCTGGCAGCACCCCAGATTGGCAAGGACATCCGTCTTTTTGTGGTTGACGCCACCCCCTTCGAGGAGGATGACGCCACGGCTAAGGATTTCAAGAAGGTCTTCATCAACCCCGAGATCTACGAGGAGAGCGAGATGGAGGTGCTCCTGAATGAGGGCTGCCTCTCGGTGCCAGGCATCCACGAGGATGTCTACCGCCCCGAGAGCATCCGCATCAACTACCTCGACGAGAACTTCGTGGAGCACGACGAGGAGCTCACCGGCTGGCCCGCACGCATCGTTCAGCACGAGTATGACCACCTGGACGGCATCGTCTTCACAGACCGCCTTTCGACCATCCGCAAGACCCTACTGCGCAACAAACTCACCGGTATGACCAAGGGTAAGTTCTCCTGCGACTACCGCACAAAGCAGAAATAGAGAGATAACGGC
>JAEIGA010019978.1_pt1 | contig 10208 bp, 9 predicted proteins | sample 9270691 | NCBI WGS metagenome assembly JAEIGA01 (sample SAMN17057246, study PRJNA624740) | gut metagenome | biome: biome; isolation source: fecal sample | host: Bos grunniens | place: China: Xizang | collected 2019
AACGCTGCAGATTCGAACATCTTCGCTACCGAGAAGCAGTTGAAGGAGTATGGCGATAAGATTCCGGCAGACAAGAAGTCGGCTATCGAGGCTACTCTCGCTAAGTTGAAGGAGGCTCACAAGAATCAGGACTTGGCTGCTATCGACACTGCTATCGAGGCACTCAACGCTGCATGGCAGGCTGCATCGCAGGATATCTACGCACAGCAGCAGGCACAGCAGGCTCAGGGTAACCCCAACGCAGGTCAGGGTGCTGGCGAGCAGCAGCAGGCACAGCCTGAGGATGTAGAGTTCGAGGAGGTGAAGTAAGAATTTCCCGTGATAGCGGCGCATTTGCGACGCTTCAATCAAAGCCCTGAATGGGATGTACATCAAGTGCTACCCATTCAGGGCTTTTTCATGTCATCGCCACATCTGCACCTCTCTGATTACAAATTGCGTTTGCCGCTATATTATTCTCAATTTTTTTTCGTAACTTTACCACGATTATGGCCATATCTCAATTTGGGGTGTGGGTATATCGTGGTTGAATAGTAAAAACAAAACAAAATAGTATGAAATGTGCGATTATAGGTCATGGTAAGATGGGTCGCGAGATTGAGCGAATCCTCGAGGAGCGCGGTCACAGCGTAGCTCTCGTTATTGACGAGGCAAATGCCGATGAACTTACTGCAGAGAATCTTAAGGGTGTAGATGTATGCTTCGAGTTTACAACGCCCGACACCGCAACAGCCAATGTGCGCACGGTGCTCGAGGCGGGTGGTCGTGTCGTGTGTGGCACTACGGGCTGGCTCGAGAACCTCGCAGAGATGAAGCAACTCGCTGTGGCAAAGGGCGGTGCGCTATTCTATGCTTCAAACTTCTCGATTGGTGTAAACATGATGTTCAAGCTCAATAAGCGACTTGCAGAGTTGATGAACCCCCACACGGAGTACGATGTGCGCATCGAGGAGACTCATCATATGTGGAAGAAGGATGCACCCAGCGGCACGGCTATTACGCTTGCCGAGGGTATTATCGAAAACCTCGACCGCAAGAGCGAGTGGATAAACAGCAAGCCCGAGGGCGAGGCACAGCTCGAGATTGAGTCCTTCCGCGAGGGTATGGTGCCTGGCATTCACACCATTACGTATAGCTCTGTGGATGACTTCTTGCAGCTCAAGCACTCGATTATCAACCGCCGAGCTTTGGCTATGGGCGCAGTTGTTGCGGGTGAGTACTTGGCCGATAAGCAGGGCGTGCACACCATGGATGACATGTTGTAGTGTAAACATTAACAGATTTTACTTATGAGCAATATTAAGGAGTTGTATAGCAAGGTAAAGGGTTGGTTTACAAACCGTTGGGTGGCATTTGGCTGTGTGGCGATTATCGTGGCTTTGTTTGCCGTATGGTATGGCGCGTGGTGGTCGCTGTTTGTCGCGCTGCCCCTTATCTTCGACTTCTACATCACCAAGCGTATCGCCGCGCTACACTCGAAGATGTCGGCAAAGTATGCATGGTGGCGCGTAGCATGGGGTGCGTGGTGCGCCCTTGTGTTTGCAGTTGTTGTGGGCGTGCTCATCTACATGCTCGCATTCAAGTGGAACAGCTCGGCGATTGTGCTATGGGGAATCGTAGCATTGGTATTCGGTTTTGCGCTGTGGAACGAGATAAGAGAGGAGACTGCAATATATAAGTGGTTGTATAGCTGGGTGCATGCCATCATCTTCGCAACGGTGGTTGCTACGCTCATCCAGTTGTACTGGTTCCAGATGTTCGTAATCCCCACAGGCTCAATGGAGAGCACACTCCTTGCGGGTGACTACATCCTTGTGAATAAGGTGTCGTATGGCCCACGTGTACCCATGACGCCACTATCGTTCCCATTTGTGCACAACACCATGCCCCTGAACAACGAGAAGGCCTCATTCTCAACGGCTTGGGAGCGCTCATATCGCCGTCTCGCAGGCCCCGACAAGGTGAAGCGTGGCGATGTTGTGGTATTCAACTTCCCTGAGGGAGATACCGTTGTCATGGAGATGCCAGCAATGAGCTACTATGAGTTGTTGCGCAGCGATGAGCTCGGCACTACGGAGGCGCAGCGCCGAGAGAACATCCTCAGTAACTACACTATAGCGGTGCGCCCCCTGGATAAGAAGGAGAACTACATCAAGCGCTGTGTGGCTATTGCGGGCGATTCACTCGCAGTTGTTGATGGCGTCGTATATACAAATGGAGTAGAGGAGTTCTCTGTACCCACGCGCCAGTATCACTACCTTAATGGTGACACAGGCCGAGGCATAGGTCTTCAGCAGCCTATCATGGATTGCGAAATCGAGAACTATGCCAAGGAGAATCCCGTAAAGGCGGGTAGAATTGATGCGTCAAACCGTGGCGTGCTCATCCCTCACTTGACCGAGGGCGAGTCTTCGACATGGGACCTCGATAACTTCGGCCCTATCTGGGTGCCCAAGGCGGGTGCGACCATAGAGCTCACGCCCGAGAATATGGCCATGTACGGCCGTTGCATTGCGGTCTACGAGCAGCGTAGCGTAAAGCAGCAGGATGGCAAAATATACATTGACGGCGAGGAGGCTACCGAGTACACCTTCCAGATGGACTACTACTTCATGATGGGTGACAACCGTCACGAGTCGCTCGACTCACGCTTCTGGGGTTTCGTTCCCGAGGACCATGTCGTGGGTAAGGCCGAGTACATTTGGTTCTCGCTCGACCCCAATGGTGAGGGTGTGCGCTGGGAGCGTATATTTACACATATTGAGTAAAAAGGAGAGGCGACTGTGGCATCAGATAGCTATAAAACTATTGCCCGCGCGGCAGAGACGACCTATCGTCAGCTAAGTAGCAAGTTCCTTGTCTACGCCTACCCCGTTGAGACGGAGGGTGAGATTAAGGAGTACCTCGACGCACTGCGTAAGAGGTGGTTCGATGCTACGCACCACTGCTATGCTTGGCGCTTGGGCCCTCATGGTGAGCAGTTTAGAGCAAACGACGATGGCGAGCCCTCCTCTACTGCGGGTAAGCCCATCCTCGGTCAGTTGCTCTCGAACGAGGTGACCAACTGCCTTGTGGTTGTCGTGCGCTACTTTGGTGGCACGAAGCTCGGTGTGCCAGGTCTTATCGCGGCATACAAGGAGTCTACAGCGCAGGTATTGGCCGAGTGCGAGATTATTGAGAAGACCGTAGATGTGACTGTCGATGTGGAGTTCTCATACTTCGTGATGAACGATGTTATGCGCATAGTCAAGGACTTGCAGCCGCGTGTTGTAAGTCAGGAGTTTGACAACGCCTGCAAGATGCGATTGTTGGTGCGTGAGTCGGAGAGTGAGGAGCTTATCGGCCGCCTCGGCAAGGTAGATGGCGCAATCGTTGAAGCGCAATAATAATATGGAAAACAAAATCGTCATAAAGGGTGCGAGGGTGCATAACCTCAAGAATGTTGATGTCGAAATTCCGCACAACAACCTTGTCGTCGTGACTGGTTTGTCGGGCTCGGGAAAGTCGACATTGGCCTTCGATACCATCTTTGCAGAGGGTCAGCGCCGCTATGTAGAGAGCCTCTCGGCCTATGCGCGCCAGTTCCTGGGTCGTGTCGAGAAGCCCGATGTCGATATGATTGAGGGCATCGCCCCAGCCATCGCCATCGAGCAGAAGGTCATCTCGCGCAACCCACGCTCTACCGTTGGCACAACGACCGAGATTTATGACTACCTGAAACTTCTCTTCGCGCGTATTGGTCGCACATATTCGCCTACCACGGGCCTAGAGATTCGATGCTATGAGGTTGATGATGTGGTAGATAGAGTGCTTGCTATGGGTGACGGTGAGAGGCTTGTGGTTGCCGCGCCGTTACTTTTGAAGCAGTCGGAGGGCATCGTTGAGCGCATCCTCACGCTTATGGAGGATGGTGTCAACCGCGTGCGCTACCGTGGCGAGGTTATGCTCGTCGAGGAGTTTATGCCGCAGGTGAGTGCCGATATGTCGCTCGACGATTTGATGATTGTTGTCGACCGCATCATTATCAGCCACGAGCAGGATTCGGTGTCGCGTATTACGGACTCTGTGGCACGCGCCATGGGCTATGGCTCGGGCGTTGTGCACATCATAACCGATAGGGTGGAAACCTACTCCTCGCGCTATGATGAGGAGGGTGTCGTTTTCGAGCGCCCTACGGAGCACCTCTTTTCGTTTAACAATCCCGTTGGTGCCTGCCCCGTGTGCGAGGGCTATGGCAAGGTTATGGGCATCGACGAGAACCTTGTTGTGCCCGACAAGTCGAAGAGCGTCTACGAGGGTGCTGTGGTGTGCTGGAATGGCGTTACGATGAGCAAGTGGAAGCAGGATGTGGTGCTCAATGCCGCAAAGTGCAACTTCCCAATTCACACGCCCTACCACGCTTTGACCGATGCCCAGCGCGATATGTTATGGCACGGCACGGATGCCTTCTATGGTATTGATGCCTTCTTTGACTATGTTGATACACAGCGACATAAGGTGCAGTATAGGGTGCTTAAGTCGCGATATATGGGTAAGACGCTCTGCCCCGAGTGCCATGGTAACCGCCTCAAGCGCGAGGCGTTGTATGTGAAGGTTGGTGGATATAACATCGCCGAACTTGTGCAGATGACCGTGGGTGAGTTGTCGCGATTCTTCGATGAGTTACAGCTCGACGAGCACGACACAAAGACCGCGGAGCGCGTATTGAAGGAGATACGCAACCGCCTTGGATATCTTATGGAGGTGGGCTTGCACTACCTCACACTCGACCGCTTGTCGGTGACATTGTCGGGTGGCGAGTCGCAGCGCATAAACCTCTCTACATCGTTGGGTAGCAACCTTGTAGGCTCTATGTATATCCTTGATGAGCCGAGTATCGGCCTGCATCCGAGGGATACAAACCGCCTTATCGGCGTGTTGAAGCAGCTGCGCGATTTGGATAACACGGTCATCGTTGTGGAGCACGAGGAGGAGGTTATGCGTGCTGCCGACTGGATTGTGGACATCGGACCCGAGGCGGGTGTTGGTGGTGGCGAGGTTGTCTATAGTGGTCCTGCGGAGAAGATTAGTGAGGCTAAAAACTCCCTCACGGCGGAGTACCTCACAGGAAAACGACTCATTGAAATACCACAGCGTAGACGTGCCCATGCGGGTGTCGTGAGGGTGCGTGGTGCACGACATAACAATCTTAAAAACATAGATGTAGAGATTCCGCTTGGCGTGCTTACTTGCATCACGGGAGTCTCGGGCTCGGGTAAGTCATCGTTGGCTGACGATGTGCTCTTCCCTGCGCTTAAGCGTAGGCTCTCGGAGACGACGCTCACGCCGGGTGACCACGACGGCATAGATGTCGATAGCCGCCAGTTGCAGAGCGTGGAGATGGTGTCGCAGTCGCCCATCGGTAAGTCTACGCGCTCCAACCCCGTGACCTACATCAAGGCCTATGATGAGATACGCAAACTCTTTGCCGACCAGCCCTACTCGAAGCATACGGGCATTGCGGCCACGGCCTTCTCGTTCAACATGCCTGGTGGTCGCTGCGAGGAGTGCGAGGGCGAGGGTGTCATCAAGGTGGGCATGCAGTTTATGGCAGATGTCGAGCTTACGTGCGAGGCGTGTGGTGGCATGCGCTTCAAGCCCGAGATTCTGGAAGTGAAGTACCGCGATAAGAATATATACGACATATTGAATATGTCTGTGGATGAGGCTGTTGAGTTCTTTGGCGAGGATAAGTCGAACAGCACCTGCAAGCGTATCGTTGACCGCATCACACCCCTGCAGCAGGTGGGTCTCGGATATGTCAAGTTGGGTCAGTCCTCATCGACACTCTCGGGTGGCGAGTCGCAGCGCGTCAAGCTCGCCTCGTTCCTCACGAAGGACAAGTCTTCGGAGCGCGTTATGTTCATCTTCGATGAGCCCACCACGGGTCTCCACTTCCACGATATACGCCGTCTGTTGGGTGCCTTCGATGCCCTCATCGAGCGTGGCCATAGCGTGGTTGTTGTGGAGCACAACATGGATGTCATCAAGTGTGCCGATTGGGTTATCGACATGGGTCCCGAGGCGGGCTCGGAGGGCGGTAGGGTAGTTGTTGCTGGCACGCCCGAGGATGTGATGAAGTGTGCAGAGAGCTACACAGGCCAATATTTACTAAAGCATCAGAATGAAAGAGTTTGAGACATATACACTCTCTAATGGCATAAGGGGCATACACCGTCAGGTGCGTAGCGGTGTTACGCACTGCGCCATGGTTGTCAATGCGGGCTCGCGTGATGAGCAGCGTGGCGAGTATGGCATCGCCCACTTTGTTGAGCACGCGCTCTTCAAGGGCACTGCCAGGCGCAAGGCACACCAGGTGAACTGCCGCTTGGAAAACCTCGGTGGCGAGCTCAATGCCTACACCACAAAGGAGGATACGACGCTGCACGCCACGGTTATGCGCCGCGACCTGTCGCGTGCCGTGGAACTCATTGGCGATGTGATATTTAACTCTACGTTCCCCGAGCGCGAGCTTGCCAAGGAGCGTGAGGTCATAGCCGACGAGATTAACTCATACAAGGACTCTCCCTCGGAGCGCATCTATGACGACTTTGAGGATATGATATTCGCGGGCTCGGAACTCGGTCATAACATCCTTGGCTCGAAAGCCTCCATCGCGCGCTTTACGACCGAGAATATGCGCTCGTTCGTGGGCCGCACCTACACCACCGACCAGATGGTATTTTCATCTATCGGTAACTTCTCGGCCTCTACGGCGCAGAGCGTTGCCGAGCGATATATTGGCGGAGTGGAGCCTACCAAGCGTGAGTTTGAGCGTATTGCTCCCGCGCCATACGAGGCCTTCGACCAGCGCCTCTCGCGCCATACGCATCAGGCACATGGCATCATCGGCACGCGTGGCTATGGCATACGCGATGAGCGCCGCTTGCCCTTGGCCCTGGCGCTAAATATCTTGGGTGGTCCTTCGGCTAACTCGCTGCTTAACATCTTGTTGCGCGAGAAGCATGGCCTTTCGTATAATGTCGAGGCAACCTATACGCCCTACTCCGATACGGGCATCGTGGGCATCTACTTCTCGTCCGACCACGACAATGCCGCGCAGTGTGTAGAACTCATTGAGAAGGAGGTAGACCGTCTCTGCCGTGAGCATATCACGCCCCGCCGCCTCGCCATCGCCAAGCGTCAGTTCGTGGCGCAGATGGCAATTTCGATGGAGTCGAACGAGGGCTATATGCTGGGTGCGGGCAAGAGCTACCTTTTGTATAAGGATATCGACACTCTGGAGGAGGCTTATAAGAAGGTAATGGCAATCACGGCGACGCAGATTTGTGATGTCGCTGCCGACTGCCTCGGTAATCTTTCACGATTGATTTATAAGTAGTTATGGATAAGTTAGAACAGTATATCCTGGACAATACGAAGCCCGAGGATGAGCTTATGCACCGCCTCGAGCGCGAGACCTATCTGCGTGTCATCAACCCCCGCATGATTTCGGGACATGTGCAAGGCAAGCTCCTCGAGATGCTCGTCAGTATGATGCGCCCCAAGCGCGTCTTGGAGATTGGCACATTCACTGGCTACTCGGCATTGAGCATTGCGCGAGGCTTGGAGGATGGCGCCTATATAGACACCATTGAGGTGGATGACGAGTTGGAGGATATCGCAGCCAAGTATTTCGAGCAGTCGGGATATGGCCACCGCATACGCCAGCATGTAGGCTCGGCACTCGATGTGGTGCCACGCTTGGGCGAGGTCTACGACATGGTCTTTATCGATGGTGACAAGCGCGAATACCCCGCCTACTACAATATGCTTATGGATGGCGGCTATGTGCGTAGCGGCTCGGTGATGCTGGCGGACAACATCTTGTGGTATGGCAAGGTCGCAGAGCCCATCGCTCACAACGATAAGCACACGGAGGCCATTGTGGAGTTCAATCGCATGGTTGCCGATGACCCACGCGTGGACAATGTAATTGTGCCTATCCGCGACGGAATAAATATGATAAGGGTAAAATAAAATAGGTGGCGTGAGCCACCTATTTTATTTTGTAACAGAGTGTTACTACTTCTTCTTGTCGATAAGCTCCGTAAGCGAACCCAAAGCGCCAACAAGGTTGCTCGCCTCGAATGGGAGGAACACGGTCTTAGCCTGCTCGCCCGAGCCAATCTCCTTGAGCGTCTCAACATACTTCATTAAAAGCATATAGGTTGCGGGGTCGGTCTTCGACTCTGCGATAGCCTCCGCCACCTTGCGGATAGCCTCCGCCTCTGCAGTCGCCTGCAACACCTTTGCATCAGCCTCACCCTGAGCCTTCAAAATCTGAGTCTGCTTCTCGGCCTCTGCCTGGTTAATCTGCGACTCCTTCTCACCTTCAGACTGCAAAATCATAGCCTCCTTCTGACCTCGTGCCTCGAGGACCTTGGCACGACGCTCACGCTCTGCCTGCATCTGCTGCTCCATTGCGCGACGTACTGACTCGGGAGGTGTAATATCCTGCAACTCAACGCGGTTAACCTTCACGCCCCACTTGTTTGTCGCCTCATCCAAGACGATGCGGAGCTTCGAGTTAATGGTGTCGCGCGAGGTAAGTGTCTCGTCGAGCTCCAACTCGCCAATCACATTACGCAAGGTTGTCTGTGTGAGCTTCTCGATAGCGTTGGGAAGGTTGTCAATCTCATAGACCGACTTCACGGGGTCTACAATCTGGAAGTAGAGCAACGCATTGATGGTTGTGGTAACGTTATCCTTCGTAATCACGCTCTGCTTGTCGAAGTCGTACACCTGCTCGCGGAGGTCGATGCTGGCAGTCTGCTTGATTACGGCATACTTGCGGCCATCGATAACCATCTCCGTGCGCTTCGATACCTCGCGTGCGCGGTCGATGATGGGCAACAAGTAGTTGACACCCGACTTGAGCGTGCGGTCGTAGCGACCCAGACGCTCCACAACGCGTGTCTCGGACTGTGGAATAATCTTAATGCCCTTGAGTACGTATATCACCGCGATAAGGGCGATGATAAGGAATACGGTTAATACTGAAAGTTCCATATTTACAACTTTTTAACGGTTAAAATTACACTATCTCTGTCCACCACCTCGACCTTTGTGCCCTTGGGTAGTGGCTCATTGTCAACGCTCTTTGCGCGCCAGTCCAAGCCGTCAATCATAACGCGGCCATTGTCGTCATCCTGCTCTACATCGACACACACCACGCCACGCTTGCCGATGATGGCATCGACGTTTGTCTGCACCTTTTCGCCCTTGTTGAATATCAGACGCTTAAGTACGGGGCGCACGGCGATAAGGGCTATGAGCGACACGATGGCGAAGGCCAAAAACTGATACTCCAGACTCCACTCGAGTAGTGCTGCTACGGCACCACCCAAAGCACCAATGGCAAGGCATATCACTGCGAAACCCGAGGTGAATAGCTCAACGATAAACAACAAGAGGGCAGCGATGACCCAGTAAATCCAGATGTCCATAAAACTCTATTTTAACTAAAATTGTGCTACTAAATGCGGCCTTGATGCCAAGGCTCTAAACTCTAACAAAGATAATCTATTTTTTTCAAAAATACAACAATCGAACTTAACAATATGCAGAGAGTGAAAAAATGTATAAAATGTGAGGCATAATCGGAAAATAATTCCTATATTTGTATGATTAACATAAGTATAAAAAGCAAACTACAATCCGATAATTATGATACGACACATTGTAATGTGGAAGTTCCGCCGCGATATGGCCGAGACACCACAGCAGATTGCCCAGGAGATGAAAACACGCCTCGAGGGTTTGAATGGTAAAATTGATGGTCTTTTGCGTGCCGAGGTGGGCGTAAACATCAAGGAGACAGCATCCTCTTACGATGCGGTGCTCACGGCCGACTTCGAGTCGTGGGAGGCTATGGAGGCATACAAGGTTAACCCTCTCCATGTCGTAATCAGCGACTACTGCAAGGAGCGTCGATTGGAGCGTGTAGATGTAGACTACAACTTATAATTTGTTGAGATAAGGGCAATCCTTCTGACAACAAATGGTATGATGGATTTGAATGCAAATAAGAACAAATTAATAACAAACAACTAAATAAAACCTAAAACCATGCAGAAAAGAATTATTGAGTGCGTACCTAACTTCTCTGAGGGTCGCAACGCTGAGGTAATCAAGCAGATTACAGATGTTATCGACGCAGCTAAGGG
>JAEIGA010019979.1_pt1 | contig 10208 bp, 8 predicted proteins | sample 9270691 | NCBI WGS metagenome assembly JAEIGA01 (sample SAMN17057246, study PRJNA624740) | gut metagenome | biome: biome; isolation source: fecal sample | host: Bos grunniens | place: China: Xizang | collected 2019
ATTTATTAAATATTACAGCAGCTACGGTCCCCAGCATGAACTGACGACTGAGGAAGTAAAGGAACTTGTTCAGAAGTTTATCCAGACAGCAGTTTATGCCCAGTTCGCCCAGTGCGATGGTGTTGAGATCCATGCAGCTCATGGCTACCTGGTCAGCCAGTTCCTGTCCCCGGATACCAACAAACGTACCGATGAATACGGCGGGTCCCTTGAAAACAGAATGCGTTTTCTTGTTGAAGTGATTCGTGGCATCCGCAAGGCATGCGGTCCAAGCTTTATCGTCGGCGCCAGAGTTCCGGGCAGAGAGTGGACCAAAAACGGCCTGACCCAGGAAGAATGCCTCGAAATCGCAAGAACCTGCGAGAAGGAAGGGTGCCAGTTCCTGGATATCAGCGGCGGTACAACCGTTCTGTCTTCTACCCTGATGGAGACCCAGGGCTATGCAGAAGGCGACCGCGTCCCGCTGGCTGAAGCAATCAAAAAAGTCGTTAATATCCCTGTATTTACTGTCGGAAACCTGAGAGAGCCCGCATTCTGCGACAAGGTACTGGAAGACGGCAAGGCCGATTTCATTTGCCTGGGCCGTCCCCTGCTTGCAGATCCCTACTGGCCGGAGAAGGCCGAAAGCGGCAGAGCCTGCGACATCCGCAAATGTATCTCCTGCTTTGATGGCTGTTTTGCCAATATCTGGAGTTTCAGGCCCTGCGGCTGCAGCGTCAACCCCAATGTCGGCTTTGAGAAGGATTACAGTGAAAAGGACAGAACCGATGACCCGAAGAAGGTCGTCATCATCGGCGGTGGTCCTGCTGGCATGCAGGCAGCCGTAACCGCAGCAAGACTCGGCCATACACCGGTACTTATCGAGAAAGGGGACAAACTGGGTGGACAGTTGAATATTGCCTGTGTACCGCCGAGAAAATACCCGATCGAATACGAGATCAATAACCTTAAAAATGAACTTGCTAGATATGGTGTGGAAGTGCGCCTGAATACTGCCGTAACCCTTGATGTGATCCGGGAGATCGCACCTGATGCCGTGATCGCCGCCACGGGTTCCGTACCGGCCACCCCGCCCATCAAAGGTGTTGAAAATGCCGTTCAGTCCTGGAATATCCTGGATGGCAGCAGCAAGCTGCCTGAAGATCAGAATGTCGTCATGATCGGCGGTGGTATCGTAGCCTGTGAAACTGCCCACATGATCGCCCAGGAGGGCAGATGTAAGGTAACGATCCTGGAAATGCTCCCGAACATCGCAAATGGTCTGGAATCCACACATCTCGGCGACCTGATGGCTGAATTCGCAGCGCTTAAAGTCGAAGCCATCACCAATGCCCGCGTACTCGAGATCGAACCGGGCCAGGTAACCTATGCAGTTGGTGACGTAACCCGGACGATCGCATGTGACACTTCTGTACTGGCTACCGGCCAGAGGGCCGAAGGCAGAGACCTGATCGACGAGATCAAAGCGGCCGGCATCCGCGTCATCATCGCAGGCGATGCCATCCGCCCGCGCAAGATCATGGACGCCGTAAGAGAAGGGAACTTCGCAGCCTACCAGCTGTAAGCCAGGCCGCGGTTACCTGTAAGATGTCTAAGCGAGGGGGTCTCGAACCGTCCCTTGTCCCCTGTTAGAACATGTCGAAACGAGGGAGCAGATTTATTAAATTTTTGAGAGACCATGGTTCGACAAAATGTGTCAAAAACAGCCTCCGTCTCCTTACCACCCCTGAAGCTGATACTTTTCCTGAAAAGGAGACAGGACTCCGTCCCCTGTCTCCTCCACGATGTTGTCCGCAAAATACTCGATAATCTTAAAGGAGAGGAGCAGCTGCGCCATACCGTCACCGGTAGCAAGATCATCCCCGAGCAGCGCCTTCAGCTTCTCAAGCCTGTAATACATCGTATTTCGGTGTATATGCAGGACCTGGGCCGTCTTCTTGGTATCCTCGCCCAAAAAGAGGTACTGATACAGGGTATAGAGCAGCTCACTGTCTGCGGGGTCGCCGCTGTCATTGAGCTGCCGGATCACCGGATGGCACAGATCGCGCAGATTGACCTGCTCGGCGCACAAGCTCAGCGCATGAAAAATACCAAAGTCTTTGTAGTGGAATACAGAGGCTTTTTTTTCGTGCTTCGCGCCGAATTCGATGGCCAGGACGGACTGCTGATAAAAACGCCGCATTTTGGACGGATCCGAAAATGCGTTGCTCACGCCCATCAGCAGACCGCTGCTTTTCAGAAAATCCAGAAGCCCTCTTTCATCCGTATAAGGAGATTCGCCGCCATCTGTACTGACCAGCAGAACGATGTCGCCCTTATAAAAAACGGACATGGCATTTTTGAAAAAGGACCGAAGCGTTGTCTGGACATGCGAGGTCATTGCCCTTGCTTCCTTTGACGCCTTCAGCCTGACGGTCATAGCCTGCAAGGACTCTCCCAGGGACCTGTCCAGAAGCCGCATCCTCATGATGATGACAAGCTTATCCGTGATCTGGTTTTCCAGTATATCCAGAAGAATGGACTCATACTGCTGGTCTGACCGGTGGGTAAAAAAGTCGCTTTTCTGGAATTCTATGGAAAAAAGCCGGGCAAGATGATCCGTCAAGGCAATGTCTTCCGGGCGAACCGGCCTGAAAATGCCCGCCACCGTGAGATAAGCGACCACCACGCCGTGGACACGAACCGCCGAATCGATGAAACCCTGCGCCTTGTACGGATAGGCATTCGGCGTTCCGTCCATCTGCGCTTCGGCGGCATAGAAGATCGGCTCCAGGCTCCTGACCGTCATGGACAGCCGGTCAGTCGACCTGATCTTCCGGACGGCATCCTGATCAAGAACCGGTCTTGCGGTCTGCGTCACAGCATTAATGGAAAGGATGTCTTTTGAAGCGGCAATCAGGGAATAATCGGTGCCCACGATGGACAGGGCATTTCCGAGAAGCTTTTCGCCCAGGGTCGTCAGCTTTTGCAGCCCCTGCCCATAATACAGGGCATCAAATAAATCCTGCTGTATATCAGAGGTCTCGGAAGCATTCATATAAGGAATGCGGCTGAAAACGACGTCAAGTTCTGCAGCCTCATCGAGAAAGATCAGGGATGTGATAACTTTATGCAAAAGCCAGGCAGGTGCCTGGTCTTCTCCGATACACACCAGATGCTGCGGGAAAAAGACCGGGAGCTCAGCCGGAAGATCACATCCCCGGCAGACATACAGAATATGCTCTGAGAAATCCGTATAGTATTCATGGAAGATCCGCAGCTCTTCAAATACTGTTTCTGAAGCGGGGGAAACCCTGACATCCGGATGAAAATCTTCCATTTTATCCAGAAAATCAGTCAATGTCCATTTCATAAGTGCCTCCCTTTATAAACCAATTGTGACGCATCACAAAAATAACCATTCAAACAGACGATCTTTCGTAAGCCTTCATGATGATTATACCAGACGATCCGGTTAAAATAAAGCCATAAAGAGCCGGAAATCAAGGAATACAGCCGGCTGCGGCAGAATCCGCAAGGCGGCCACCGCAATTGGGATTCTGCACAAAACATTTGAACAAGACCATTAAAAAGCCCGGAGGAATGAAAGCATGATGGAAAACTGGAAGGTCGCAAAGAACTGCAAGTCTTTGACGACAGAAGATGGCATTGAACTGACGTATTGTGAATTCGGTGAAGAAAACGAAGAAGTGGTCATCAGCTTCGCCTTCTATCACCACACCTGGCTGCCGGTAGAAGAGATGCTTGGAAAGAAATATCACGTCTACGGCGTTGTGCAGCGTTTTGGCGACGGCGAGGGAACCGTGTTTGAAGAAGACGGCACGATCAACTGGTCCAAACAGTGGGGAGACGATCTCTACAAATTTGCCAAAGCACTGGGAATCGAATCTTTCCACTATATTGGTAAATGCCACGGAAGCACACCGGGCTGGTACATGATGAAATATCATCCCGAAATGCTGAAGAGCTTCTGCAGCTTTTATCTGGCACCCCACACAACAGAGAAAAACGGTAATGAATGGGATACCAATGATCCGACCATCATTGCCAAGGCCATGCGCAAACTTCAGACAGGTATGGAGAAGAAAAAGGCAGAGCTTGCCAGCCTTTCCCAGGGACCTGCGGAATATGGCAAAACACCGCCGGCTTTCGACTATATCTTAGGCCACGGGCTGTGGGAGTCCAAAGAAGAATGCAAAGCATTCCTCGAGAACAATTCAAAACCGGTCTGCTACATGTTCGGAACCGACGACCTGCTTTTCCGTGACTGGAAGGACAGCAACATGGCAGCTGTTTTCGGTACGAAACGGGCAAGAACCATTTTCCTGCAGGGTGAGCGTCACCTGATGGAGCTGGACTGCCCACAGCGGATTGCAAGAGAAGCTGAATTCTTCTTTGAAGACAGCAAAAACAACGACTATTTTGACTGATGAACAGGAGATAAAGAAACATGATTAAAGGGTTCAACCACATTGGACTTGCCGTACACAGTATTGATGAGACCATGGCCTTTATGAGCAAGGCTTTTGGCGCAAAGATCGTCTTTAAACAGACAGCGCCGGAGATGGGCCAGACATCAGCTATTGTCAAAATCGGTGATTCTTACCTGGAACTGATGGAGCCCTGCGGTGAGGGCGTGGTAAAGAAATATCTTGAGAAACACGGGCCGGGTTTCCATCATATCTCGATCAAAACAGATAATTTTGAGGAAGACAGCAAGTACCTGGAGGAGATCGGGGTGACTGTCTTCGGAAAGATGGATATCGGCATCGGCAAAGGCGGCTTTACGCTGCCGAAGACGAGCGGCGGACTGTTGTATGAAATCCTGCAGATGCAGGAAGGTTTATATGAATAATCACTAAATTACCACAAAACAATCAAACAAAGAGTGCCCCAAAGGGGCGGAAAAGGAGAAAATTATGCCGGAAGTAAAACAGTGTCAGAGCCCGAAGATGATCCCGTTTGTAAAGTTCGATGAGTACAAGGAAAAGTATAAGGAGCTGTTCACCCTCGAGAGAAGCGAGAGCGGTGTTATCACAGCCAAGTTTACGACAGACGGCGGCGTTGCCCAGTGGGATTATCCGCTGCACCGTGCGATCGGTCAGCTGTGCCACGATGTCGGCCAGGATGCAGAGTCAGAGGTCTTCATCCTTGGCGGTACAGGCCCGGCTTTCCTGGGACTTGGCCATACAAGCATTGAGGAGACTTTTGAGAACCAGCGCTGGGCGCTGTATGAGCACAGCTACTACGATGGATGCAACATGGTCGAAGGCCTTGTCTTTGATGTAGAGCAGCCGACGATCGGCGTCATCAACGGCCCCTGCGTCCATTCCGAGATCGCTCTGCTCTGCGATATCACCATCATGGCTGACAACGCATTTATCATGGATCCGCACTTCGCCATGGGCGGCACCCTTCCGGGCGACGGCGTACAGATCGCGCTGCGTGCATTCATGGGGCCGAAGAGAGCCAACTATGCGATGCTGACAAACGAAAAGATCACAGCACAGAAAGCGCTGGAGTACGGCCTTGTCAGTGAAGTCGTTCCTGCAGACAAGGTTTATGAGCGCGCACAGGAGATCGCAGAGATGATCGCATCCAAGCCGCGTCTTGGCAGACGTATCCTTGCCCAGACCCTCCGCGCAACGCTCAAGGAGCAGATCGCGAAGGAGCTTCGCCCGACCTTTGGTACAGAGATGTGGAACATGCTGTCCAACCACACGACACACGAAGAAGAATTTTCAAAAATGAATGTGACTGATTAATCATGAGTGACTGGAAAGAAGACTATCAGCGAAAGCTGACTACCCCCGCGGAGGCCGTCAAAATGGTGGCCTCCGGGGACACGGTATACATTGGTACAGCCAGCAGCGTGGCTTACGAACTGGCTGATGCACTGGCTGACAGGGCGGATGAGCTGGAAAATGTCACCATTGCCAGCGGTCTTAACCTTCGTCCCAGCAAGGTCTTCACAGATCTTCGGTTTAAACATACCACCTATTTCATGGGACCGATGGAGCGGTACGCACTGAAGAACGGTGTTCTGGATTATTCCTCCATTCATCTGCATGAGTGGGAGACCTGGATCAGGGATATCGCCCATATCGATGTGGCCTTTATTGAAGTGACACCCCCGGATGAAAACGGGTTTGTCAATATGGGCACCAACGGGGCAGGACTTGGAGCAGCAATTCTCCGAAATGTCAAAAAGGTGGTTTTATCCGTCAACCCGTACGTCTCCTGGTGCAATGGCACAGACAGCGTGATCCCGATCAGTGTGGCGGATGCGATTGTAGAGTCGGAAATTCCGAACCAGGATATACCGGAACCGGATTTTGATGAGACGCTCAGCCGGCTGGCTGCCCACATCGTGGCAGAGATCCCTGACGGGGCAACCCTGCAGCTCGGCGCAGGCAGAATCGGAACCGCGATCGGCTATGGTCTCTCAGAGAAAAAGGACCTGGGCATTTATACAGAGATGATCAGCGACTCCATCATGCGCCTGATCAAAAACGGCAATGTGACGAACAAGAATAAAACATTTTATCCCGGGAAGTCGGTGATCGGTTTCGCGATGGGCTCCAGGGAACTCTATGAATTCCTGGATCACAATGAAGACTGTGTCTTCCTGCCGCTGGAAGTCATCAATGACCCGGTCAATGTCGCCAAAAATGACAACATGATTTCCGTGAACGGCGCCGTTGAGGTCGATCTTTTCGGACAGGTATCGGCGGAAACAATCAACGGCATACACCACAGCGGTATCGGCGGGCAGGTGGACTATGTCAGAGGCGCCCAGATGTCAAAGGGCGGCAAATCGATCATTGCGACGGAATCGACCTACAGAAAGAAAAACGGTGAGCTTGGCAGCAGGATCGTTGCCGATCTGGCACCGGATTCCGTCGTCACCACATCCTCCGCGGATGTCCAGTATGTCGCAACAGAGTATGGCTGCGTGAATCTGAAGAGCAAATGTATGCGTGACCGGGCACTGGCGCTGATTTCCATCGCCCATCCGGATTTCAGGGAAGAACTCACAGAGGCAGCAAAAAGAAAACATATCATCTAAGATTCAGAATTGAAAAGAAAGGAACAGAACCATGTCAGATCTCAAGGCTCTTTTAGGCAAGGATTATACAGATACAAAACTTTATGCAAAGGAAATCCAGCGTTACGGTCTCTCCAAAATGCCGCCGCTGATCATCACATGTGCCATCACAGGCAGTAACCAGGGCAAGGAAGCCAACCCGAATCTTCCGGAGACCAAGGAAGAGCAGGTTCAGCAGGCTTATGACGCATACAATGCAGGCGCAGCTATGGTTCACATCCACTGCAGAGATGAGAAGAATACAGCCGCGACATCCTATGTACCGGCAGATTATCTGGCTGTCAACACCATGATCAGAGAGAAATGCCCGGACCTCATCATCAACAACACCTGTACCGGCGTTCACCTGGTTGATATGAACCGCAATTTCATCAGCCCGCAGATGACATTTTCCGTACCGGCAAAGCCGGAAGTTTCCAGTATCGATATCACCTGTGCAGCGGTTACCCAGGTGCTGAAGGCAAGACCGGGCGTTGAAGGCCGTGAGAAGGATATCGTCAACAATCTCGCAACCGTTATCTCTCCGGATGACTGCCAGAAGATCACCAGAATGATGGAAGACGCAGACATCAAGCCGGAATGGGAAGTTTTCAGCCTTGAAGATCTGAAGCTGCTTAACGCCATGATCGACCAGGGCATCACAAAGCAGGAAGTTCACTGGATCCAGGCACTCTTCGGCGGTTTCGGTTCCTATCCGACCATCGACAACATGATCCACATTTCCAGAATGCTGCCGGAGAACGCCATGATGAGCGTCATCGGTATCGGTGCCGCACAGAATGCGATGATGACAGCAGGTATCCTGATGGGTCATCACATCCGCGTCGGTCTCGAAGACAACATTTATTATGGCCCGGGCGAACTGGCAAAGAGCAATGCCCAGCTTGTCGAGAGAGCGGTCATGATCGCCAGAGCACTTGGCCGTGAGATCGCAACACCGGCACAGGCACGTGAGATGATGGGCCTGAGCGCACAGCCGCGTCAGTATAAATAATCGGGAGCTGAAATAATGGAGAACAAAAGATTCATTTCAGAAGCCGGTGTTGATGAGATCATCCGTGAAAAAGAGGATGGTTCCCTGGCAATGGTCGGCTTAAAATGTAAAAAATGCGGATTCATTTCATTTCCGGCAATCAGGACCTGTGTCAAATGCGGCAGCGAGGAGATGGATCCGGTGGAGTTGGCTCAAGAGGGTGAATTATACACGTGGACGCAGACCATGCGTCCCGTGAACCATATGCCGGCCGGCGCCATCACCGGTTATGTCGACCTGACAGACGGCGTCCGCATCTATGCGCCGCTGGATACCTTGGAGGGAGATGTTCCGAGAATCGGCGCGAAGATCCGCATCGGTTACAGAACGCTCTGGACAGAGGAAGACGGGACCCAGGTCGTGGGTTATGTCGGCAAGCAGATCAAGGACGAGGTGTAGACGATTATGAGAAAAGTATATGTACTGGGTGTCGGTCAGACACTGTTTGGCAGGCAGCCGCAGTTTACGGCCATTGATCTGGGTTACCAGGCTGTGAAGGCCGCCGTAGCGGATGCGGGAATCGATATCAGAGATATCCAGATGGCATTCGGCGGCAATGCGGTTGATCCGGTCAGCGCTACGCCATGTCAGGATCTTTTTGCCAGACTTGGTATTTCCAGAATCCCGATGTATAATCTGCTCAATGCCTGTGCTACGGGTATTTCAGAGATGGATTTGCTCTACACCAATATCGCAGCAGGCCGCTGCGACGTCGGTATTGCCGTGGGTATGGATTCCATGACCACCGCCAAGAGCCTTCAGAAAGGACAGCTTCTCGCACCGACCGACCTGATCGGTCAGCTGGGATGGTCCGTATCCGCCTGCCTTGCCATGGTAGCCAACCGCTTTATGGCAGAGCAGGGTGCGACCCTGGACGATATCTGCTATCCGGCAGTCAAGAATCATAAGAATGCGGCGGGCAACCAGTATGCCATGTTCCGAAAGCCCATGACGACAGAGGAGATTATGAAATCCCCGATGATTTCCTATCCGATTACTGTAAAGCAGTGCTGTCCTTTCACAGACGGTGCAGCGGCAGTCATCCTCTGTTCCGAAGAGTACGCCAGAAAGCATACGACGAAGCTGGTTGAGATCAAGGGCAGTGTGCTGCTCAGCGGAGAGTATACGGTCCTGGAAAAAGATATCACTAATCAGACGATCCTGACAGAATGCGTACAGAAGCTCAGCGAGCAGAGCGGGATCGGGCCGGAAGACGTGCAGTGTGTTGAGACGCACGACGCATTCTCTCCGGAAGAACTGCAGACCTATGAATCCATGCTGCTCTGCAAAAAGGGCGAGGCAGTCGCCCGCATGCGGGAAGGCTGGTTCGACATTGATGGCCGCTGTGCAGTCAATCCGTCCGGCGGACTCGAGGCCCTTGGCCATCCGATCGCAGCTTCCGGCGTCAGAGTTGTCGCGGAGATTGCGCTGCAGCTTCGCGGGGATGCGACGGGCCATCAGGTCAAAGACGCAAAAGCCGGCATCGCCCAGATGGTCGGCGGTGCGCTGACGAATCTTGGTGCACCGGTGGCGAGCGGGATGCAGATGCTGGTGAGGTAGGAGGAGACTTAACAGTAACGTGTACCATTATTCTTAATAGAGTCCGTTGGACGCGAGAAGAGGCTGTCGCACTAAGTAATTAGTGCGGCAGTCTTTATCATCGGTTGAAGTCCAGCCGTTGGGCTGGATTTCTTTTATAAAACAAAAACCCGGGCTTCGAAAAGTCCGGGTTTTGTTGTAAAATAATAGTATGCAAACCCCATTAATTTTACAACCCGATTATACAACATTTCAGGGTTATTATCAAATCAAACTTCCACTTTCTTTGGAAATCATGATTCCAGCTGATGATCCGGTCCGCCTTCTGAGTGCGTTTGTGGAGGGAATGGATCTTTCGGAACTGTATATGACCTATGACAGGATCCGGAAAAATCAGGCGACTCCGCGTCAGATGCTGAAGATCATGATCTATGCAGCCATGAACCGTCTTTTTTCAAGCCGTGATATCGAAACTGCCTGTACCAGAGATATCAACTTTATGTTCCTTCTTGAAGGAATGCCGGCACC
>JAEIGA010019980.1_pt1 | contig 10208 bp, 6 predicted proteins | sample 9270691 | NCBI WGS metagenome assembly JAEIGA01 (sample SAMN17057246, study PRJNA624740) | gut metagenome | biome: biome; isolation source: fecal sample | host: Bos grunniens | place: China: Xizang | collected 2019
CAGTTAATTTTTAATGTTAATCACCTAAAAGGCCGTTGTATCTACCCATCCAGTATGGGAGAAGGTAAATATATGGCATAACGGTTCTCATACCATTAGCGCCTGATGTGCATGGAAGAGCAGCAGCGCGGTTTGCAGATTTTTTGTTGATTTCAATAAACTCTTCAACGCCTGAATCGCAAACAAACTGGTTGCCGTCGTAGTTAACTATAAGGCGCGAGCTATACTCAACAGGGTATTTAAGCTGAGGTGCGCAGCCAAGCTCCTCAGGAGAATAGTCAATTTCAATATCTTTGCGGTAGCTGTTGTAGGTTGGCCAAACAACAAGGTCAAGATTTATTTCTGAAAGAGATTTTGCTGCATTCTCGATATCGCAAGCATTGTTTGTGAGTGAGCCGTAAACAATATTGAAGAATGGCGCACGCTCAATTTTTTCGTAATCATAGTGGTGAGTAAGACCCATTTTGAAAATTTCCTTCTGAGCCTCATTCTCTGTATACATAATAAGGTTATATATATTTGTAAAATCAAGCTGGTCATCAATATGAGCAATGTGGAAATCCTCAACCTTATACTGCATACAGTTCATTGCGTAGTGATGCTTCTGAATGAGCATATCGAAAACCTGATTATACTTTTCATCACCTGTTACATGGTATGTTGTTTTAAGGAATGAAAGAATTTCAAGAGAGTTTGTACCTCTTTCAAAATACCAACGATCATCGTTGTTAAGAAGGTCAGGCTCCCAGTTTGCCCATGTTGTTGGTACGCCGTCAACGTCGCAAAGGTGGAAGTTGTTTTCAATGATATGGTCTGTAATTTTCTTAACAACCTCTGCAATTTTCTTCTTTTCCTTTTTATCTGCAACAAGGTCGTAATACACGCCGTATGCAAAGTAGTGGCCTGTCATTTCGTCGCTGGAGGTTTCTCCGAGCCATTCGCAGTCAGGGTTATCCTTGCAAACGTGCCATTCCTCACGGTTGCCTGTTCCGAAATATTCGTCATCGCTATATCTTGTTGCTCTTGCGGTGAAGCCTGATTTACCTGTAACCTCGGTAAGCTTAATCATAGCTTCAACTGCTCTTTTAGCGTTCTTTCTTGCCTCTTCATCCTTCGTTACAGCGTAACGGAAGCACTGGCTTGCGCAATAAAGACCTGTGAAAAGGCCGTCGTTATCTGAGTTTGGAAGCCAGCCTGAATCCAAATCACCGTACTTGCGGAGAAGTCTGTCTACCTGATAGCCTTCGTTACGTGTAAAATATTTTACAGTAAGGTCATCAAAATGCTTTGCCTTTTCTGCAAGAGTCATATATTTTGATGTAATTATGCTGATACCTCTTGGTGTAACAGCGGCAATTGTTCCTTTGTCGGAAACCGCAAGCTTTGTTACAGTTGGGTGCATAAGCCAGGCACCATATGAGAAGTAAGAGATTTTACCCTCAACGAGAGTAATAAGACCTGTGTTTGTAGCAAAATATTTTTTTCCGTCTGCAGCAAAGAACATATCGTTAAAAGAGCCACTTGGTACTGAATAGAAATCATTGCCATTAAACCAATAATTTCTACCATCGTAAATATTAAGACCTTCGTCTGAGCCTACCCATAAATGACCCAGCGCATCTATCTGAAGGCAATTGATTTTTCTGCTCATAACGCCTGTGTTGTCAGGAAGGAGCTCTGCCCAATGACGGCGCTTGCCCTTCATAGATAAAAGACCTTCAACAGTTGAGCCCACGTAAACTGTTTCAGCGTATTTTGCTTTATTATCAAGAGCAGCAACGCAAACAGTTTCTGATGGAAGACCAACAACTGCTTTGAATTCGTCATTTTCTGAAAGGAAAAGCGAATCTTCAGTTATAAGCCACAAGGATTTATCCAGGGCAACAGACATATCAACAACAGGGGAGTCAAATTCTGCAATTTTCTTTGCTTTGCCGTTTTTAATAGCGTAAAGGTTGTTGCCGTTTGCACTATAAAGCTTGCCGTCTGCAGCGAAGAATTTTTCGGCAGAGAAGGAAAGCTTTTTAAGGTTACCGTTATTGTACTCAAAGGTACCTTTTACAGTTGCAATATAAAGAGCTTCACCGCAGAAAGCAACAGATGTTACAGACGCAGGGTCAATGCCCTTTTCTGCAGTAAGGAAAACCTTATCGAACTGCTTAAATTCACCAAAATTGAGAGTGTATTTTTTCATAAAACCGCTCCTGAATATGTAAATATTTTTATCCTTTCAAGTGTAACATAAAATAATCTGTTTGTCGATAGGTGCACCGAAACAATACAGTGTTCCTTTTGCAAAACATTATAGACGGAGCATTTATAATCTTTTCAACTGCGGTGGTAACTACACAAAAAGAAGAACAAATATTGCTACAAGTTGTATATTTACTTTTAATTGCGCTTTGATATAATGAGAACAGGAAATTTATTTACCTATAGGAGGAAATGAATATGTCAAAATTAAAAATTGCACTTATCGGTAATGGTGGTATCTGCCGTGGATGCCACGTTGAGAATTATTATGAGGACGACAGAGTAGAGGTTGTAGCCTTCTGCGATATTATTGAAGAGAGAGCAGTTGCACTAAGGGATAAATACTACCCAAATGCAGCGGTATATACAGATTATAAAGAGCTCTTAAAGGATGAGAGCATAGACGCTGTTGATATTTGCACACCAAACTATCTTCATTCCATAATCGCTGTTGATGCATTCAAGGCAGGTAAGCACGTATTATGCGAAAAGCCTGATGCAATTGACGTTACAGAGGTTCTTAAAATGAAAAATGCCGCTGACGAGGCAGGCAAGGTGCTTATGGTTATCAGAAACAACCGTTTTGCTACAGCATCACAGTACGCAAAGAAATTTGTTGAAGACGGAAAAATGGGCGAAATCTATTGCGGCCGTTGCGGTTGGCAGAGACGCAGAGGTATCCCGGGCAAAGGCGGATGGTTCACAACAAAGGCTCAGTCAGGTGGCGGACCACTTATTGACCTTGGCGTTCATATGATAGACCTTGCAGTGTGGCTTATGGGCAACCCAACTCCTGTTGCGGTAAGTGCAAATACATATACTAAATTTGCAGATAATGATACAAGCGACTCTGTAAATTCCAAATTCGGAGACGCTAATGCTGAAGGTACATTTGACGTTGAAGATCTTGCAATGGGTATGATTCGTTTTGATAATGGTGCCGTTCTTCAGATAGAATTCAGTTGGGCATCAAACATCAAGGAAGAAAACAGATTTGTGGAGCTCCGTGGTACAAAGGCAGGTCTTAAATGGAAAGAGAACCAGGTTGAGTTCTTCACCGAGGAAGATGGTCAGCTTCTTGATATTGCACCAAGAGGTAAAATGGATTCAAATGGACACAAGCATAATATCCGCAATTTCATCGACGTTCTTACCGAGGGTGTAGAACCTGTTTTCAAGCCTTCTCAGGGTGTTGATATGATCAAAATTCTCTGCGCAATATATGAGTCAGCAGAAAAGGGAAGAGAAATTCTTCTTTAATTGAATTTATAATATGCGAATTAGAAAAAGAGCCTCGCTATTGCGAAGCTCTTTTTTGGTGCGAGAGATGGGACTGGCCGTCTGTGGCGGCTACGCCTTGCATACTATCCGCTCGGCGACCCAAATCCTGCGGATTTCGGTACCCGCCTCCCGCTCCTCGCTAAAAACAGTCCACCGGACTGTTTTCTTAACGCTCAGACCCTCTCGGGTCCAAGTCCCGTTTTTATCATAACGAAAAAACAGAGTCCACACGGTTGTGTGAACTCTGTTTTTGGTGCGAGAGACGGGACCTGACGGCGTCGCTACGCTTTGCCGTCAGAACGGCAACGATTGTGTTCGCCTTCGGCGAGGGGGGGTCAAGTCCCTACCCATTTTCTGACAACAAAAAAATGAGTCCACACTGATGTGTGAACCCATTTTTGGTGCGAGAGACGGGACTTGAAGGGCTGGAAAACTCAAAACTCCTACAAAATCAAGGTTTTCTTTCAAGGAACAAAGTCCTGCCCAAAAGCAAAATAAATATTTTCACAACACCTCAAAATCCCCAAACTAATTCCCTAAAAATGCCCGAATCTCAAACGAAAATTTGCGCTTTTTCCTTGTGTTTTATAGGCTTTTCTTTGCGAGAGATGGGATGTGGGGATGTTGCGGAGTATGGGCGGAAAAAGACCTCGAACACAAGGAAATTGAAAGGCAAAGTTTATACATTTTGTTGTAAAAAATATTACCTTTTTGGTAATTATTTTTGTTTACACACATAAAAAAACATGATATTATATATATGAAAATCCGGGAAGGTGGGTGTAAAACTCTTTAATGGAGATAAAATATAAGAATAATAAAACGGAAAAACAATGTACCGATTTGACATACGCTAAGCGACAATTTAATGACAATGTTGCAACTTTATTACTTTCTAGAATAAACTTTATTGAGAGTGCAAAGAGTTTTGCAGATATTGTTAATAACCCTGCATTTCATTTCCATGGACTTTCAGGAAAACTCCAAGGGCTATATGCTATAGATTTAGGCAGAAAGCTAGGATTTAGATTAATAATAGAGCCACTAAATGAAAATGAAGAATCACTGAAAAAAGAAAAAGATATAGAAAAACTAAAACAGTGTACAAAAGTTGTAATAGTGGTGGAGGTGACTAATCATTATGAATAATAAAGAATATGAAAATATTATAGCGTTTCACCCTGGTTTTTATATTGAAGAAATAATTGAAGAGTTAGGAATGAGCCAAGAAGAGTTTGCAAAGAGATTAGATGTATCGGCTAAAACTATCAGTAAATTAGTTAATGCATTAATTCCCTTGTCTGATGATTTGGCAGATAGAATATCCGTAATGTTGGGAATAAGTGCAGAAACATTCATTAATTTGCAAAAAACATATGATTTGAAAGTTTTAGAAATTGAGAGAGCAGAAAAACTTAAAGAGCAAAGAGATATAATTAAAAATATTGATTATACCTATTTTGTTAATCATAAAATTTTACCACCTGCAAAGAATGTAGTTGAAAAAATACAGCGTCTTTGTTCTTTTCTTATAGTAAGCGATTTGTCTGTTTTGAAAAAACCAGACTTAGTAGCTAGTTTTAGAACAACCGTTCAAACGGTAACAGAAAAAAATATAATAAATGCAAATGTGTGGTTACAAACAGCTTTTAATTTTGGTGTCAAAAAAGATGTGAAAAGCTTTAATGAGAAGAAATTACGTGATGCAATACCACGGATACGTAAAATGACTTTAATGCCTCCAGAAAAATTCTTACCTGAATTAGAGAAGATATTTTGTGAGTGTGGAGTCGCATTTGTTTTATTACCCTCATTAAAAAATTGCGGAGTCAATGGGGCGGTTAAGTGGTGCGATGAAAAAGTTATATTAGCAATAAATGATAGAACTATGTATGCTGATATCTTTTGGTTTTCGTTATTCCACGAGATAGGACACATTTTGCAAAAGAAAAAAACAAAAGTAATAATAAGCGACAAAACGCTATCTCAAACTAGCGAGGATTTAGAAAAAGAAGCAGACCAATTTGCTAGGGATGTTTTATTACCACAGGATGAGTATGAAGCTTTTTTAAATTGTGGACCGCACGGTTTCACATATGATAGGATATGTTTTTATGCAAGAAAAATGGAAATTCATCCTGGAATAATAATTGGACGTCTACAACACGATGGATATATTCCGTTTTCAAGATTTACAAACAGAAGAGTTAAATATCAAATAATTATGTAAAGGATAACCCGTAACATTCACAATGAGTGTTACGGGTTACTTTTATTCATCATTTTGAATTTTAGAAACTTGTCCTGTTTTACTTGCTACAAGTGCCCAATCTCTCAATATCTTTGTTCTGACATCAAGTTTGATTTTTTCTTTATCTTTTTCATTTGCAACAAATTCGGAAATAAACTCATCTGAAATCTTATCGTATTCAAAAGATTGATTATTCTCAAATTTATTGTGGGATTCATTTATTCTTTTGATTATATAATATAACAGTTTGTCAAATTCATATTCATTATCTACAACTTGTTTGAAAGTATCATTTTCAAAAGCGGTTCTGTTAAATTCACTAAACTGTTTTTTATAGATTTCCTGTATAGTTTTTTCTTGTTCTGTTGTTATGTTTTTGTAATCAAAAGTCCATATTCCGTAGAAATAAGCAAATGTAGAAATAAGTAGTTTACGTTCATTTATTTCTATCTGTTTATTGGAACAAAAATTCATCATATCAAGCAATTCTTGACTAGCCATTTTGGCTAAACTATTTGCAAAAGATTCAACAGTAAAGACTGTCTTTACTTCTTGGTGATTGGGTTGTGAAACACTTTCTTGTTCATGAGACTTGTCCAACAGAATATCTTTACCATAGAAATTAAAGTTTCCTTGTTCTTTAGGTTGTTCATTGGGGTCAGATAAACAAATATGAGTAATTCGATTTTGGGTGTCATTTTTTGGAGTGGTAGGTGTCGATATGGAGTGTGTGATTACCGATTTGTGTTCTTTAGATTTCTTTCTCTTTTTTCCGCAAAGTAAACCTATTCCAGAAAAAATGCCACCAATTACAGCACCGCCAATAGCTTTTTCAAAAACACCGTCAAATATTGACGATATTTTGTTTGATTCTTTCAAGGATGTATCTATTTGGAAATAAACGCTATCAATTATCGTTTCCATTTCTTGGTATAACAAAGGGCTAAACGGCGATTCAGATTGAAAAGTTAATGTGTAATTTTCTCCGTTTACAACTGTCAAAAATTCTCGAATGTAAAAACCTGTATCAGTGTATTCAAATTCAACAAAAGTATAGTCAGTTTTATAAAGTTTATATTCTTCTATACTACGTTTTTCTGCAAGTGTTTTTGCAAACGATAAAACCTCATCATCTTCATATTTTGATAAATTAACAATTTTATCAATACCAGTTTTTCTTACAAACAACTCCATTGATTCGTCATCATATATTAACATAGCATCAACATAAACTTTGTTATTAAGAAACAAATCATTCATATAATCGTATGTAATGCCTAAATCCTCAAGTTCAGAATTGTTCAATATATTATCACGAGTAAACACATACCATTCACTGTCATCAATATCTATACTCATATCAGTATCGCTCAAATTATATGAACGAGCAAAAGCTGTAATAGAAAATAAACTTAAACAGCATAGTGCTATAACAAATGAAAACATTCTCTTTTTCAAGTTTATCACCACTCAAATTATAGTTATATAAAAATCATATCACCAAAAATGGAATTTTTCAACTTAAATCCAAAGCAAGTCTTTAAAAATCTTAAAACAAACAAAAACTCCACCTTCGAAAAGGTGGAGTTTGGTGCGAGAGACGGGACTTGAACCCGTACGGGATTACCACACGCCCCTCAAACGTGCGCGTCTGCCGATTCCGCCACTCTCGCAAGTGCTCATATACTATAACACCACAAAACGGATTTGTCAACATCTTTTTTCAAATTTTTTGAAAAAGTTTTCAGATGGTTTTTAGTGTCTTAGTAAATATGCCGTTATTAGTGAGTTTATTCAAATTAGGCGGTCATTTTTGGTTAAGGTTTTCCCGTTTACAATAAATACAATTTATACTATAATTGTACTTAACAAAAAATCGTTGTATAGGAGAAATGGTTATGCTCAGAAAACGACAGGTACATCTTGATTTTCATACTCACGACGCTATGCCTGTAGGCAAAAGCTTTTCTAAGGAGCAGTTTCAAACCGCGCTTAAATTGGGGCATGTTGATTCAATAACTGTTTTTTCAAAATGCCACCATGGTTGGTCTTATCATCCTACCGAAGTGAATGAGATTCACCCTGAGCTTACCTTCGATTTATTAGGTGCTCAGCTTGAAGCGTGTGCGGAAATCGGGGTGAAAGCTCCCGTATATATTTCAGCAGGCTATGACGAAAAAGAATATGTTAAACGTCCTGGATGGCGTTTTCAGCCAACAACCGATAAAGTCGGTCAGGAAAATTACGTAAACGAGGTGCATTTTCATTTAATGTGCTTTAACACAGGCTACCTTGATTTTCTCTGCGCTCAGATAGAGGAGGTTATGGTAAAGTATAATCCTTGCGGTATTTTCCTTGATATTATTTCTCCAAAGGTTTGCTACTGCGAAAAATGCCTTGCAGATATGAAAGCACAAGGCTTTGACATTGAAAATGCGGAAGACAGAGAAAAATTCGCACTACTGGTTTTCAATAAATATACTGACGCCACAAATGCCGCCGTAAGAAAGCATAGCGACACCGCTACAATCTTCCACAATGCAGGTCATATCCCTAAAGGGGACTATGATTTTATAAATAAAAACACTCACCTTGAGCTCGAAAGCCTGCCAACAGGCGGATGGGGCTACGACCATTTTCCGCTTTCAGCCGCATATGTGCGCACTCTTAAAAATACCGAGTTTTTGGGAATGACAGGTAAATTCCATCATTCATGGGGTGAGTTCGGTGGCTTTAAGCATCCGAACGCTCTTATTTACGAAACATCCCTCAGTATAGCAAATGGGGCAGGCTGTTCAATTGGCGACCAGATGCATCCTTTGAGCGAATTGAATATGGCGACTTATGGTCTTATAGGTAAAGCATATGCTCTTGTTGAAGAAAAAGAGCCTTGGCTCAAAGGTGCAATAAACGTTGCAGATATTGCTGTGCTCAGCGCAGAGGCTGTTACGGGCAGAAGAGATTCTCTTGCAGATATTGGCGCAAACAGAATGCTTCTTGAAACAAACCGCCTTTATAATTTTGTTGACGGGAAGGCGGATTTCTCTCCATACAAAATTCTTGTTCTTCCTGATATTGCTATTGAAAATAATAATATTCTTGAAAAAATCAAGGAATATGTTAAAAATGGCGGTAAGGTTATTGCCACAGGCGAAGCACTTGTTAAAGACCGAGAATTCTTCCTTGATACAGGTGCAGAGTATATAGGTAAAAATGAATTTGAGCCTACATATTTTATACCTGAGTTCGAAACCGTTAACGGCAAAACAGAATATGTTATGCGCTGTAAGTCGTTTAACTTTGAGTTGACGGACGGTGAAGCTTTTGCTTACGGGCAGAATCCGTATTTCAACAGAACCTTGGAGCATTTCTGCTCTCATGCCCACGCACCAAACAATCCTGAAAGTATATTCCCGGGTGCAGTGGTAAAAGATAACATTGCATATATCGGATGGGATATTTTCACCGCTTACGCACAGCACGGTCATTTATGCTTTAAAGAGCTTTTCAGCTTTATTACAGAAAAAATGCTGGGTGATGAAGCTTCGGTGAAAGCAGATATTCCTGATAAAGGTGTAGTTACTTTTACAAGGCAAACGGAAGAAAAAAGAAATATTCTTCACCTTCTTTACGCTCACACAACAGTAAGAGGAAAAAATACCGAGGTTATTGAAGATACGGTCCCTCTTTATAATGTGAAGTGTAGTGTGAAATGTGAAAAAGAGCCGTCAAAAGTAGCGCTTGTGCCATCAGGAGAAGCACTCGAATTCACATATGAAAACGGCAGAGCAGAATTTATTGTGCCCAAGGTAAATATTCATCAGATGATTGAAATTTGTGATTAAAAATGCAAATGCTATAAATAAGATTTAAAAGGAGTTTAGTTATGGCTGTTCCTGTTATTATGTTAGCTGTAGGCTTTGTGCTTCTCATTAAGGGTGGCGATTGGTTTGTAGATGGCGCTTCAGGTATTGCAAGGCGTTTTCGTTTACCCGAAATTCTTATTGGTGCCACAGTTGTTTCCATAGGCACAACGCTTCCTGAGGTTATGGTTTCCGCAGGTGCGGCATTTCAGGGTAGCGGCTCTATAGCGTATGGTAATGCAATCGGCTCAATTATTTGCAACACCGCTCTCATCGCAGCGTTGACTATTGCCATTAAGCCGGGTCCTGCCGCCAGAAAGAGTATGTCATTACCTGTTGCATTTTTCTTTATTGCGGCAGTATTTTATTGCTTTGTGGCATATGCTGCAGGCACATTTACCCGTGTTACAGGTATAATTCTTCTTTCCTTGTTTGCAGTTTATATGATTTCAACTATTTTGCGAATGAAGAAAAGCGCAGCTACAGTTGATGAGGTTATAAAAGAGGAAGAAACAGGTGTTTCAGTTTCTGAAGAAGAGCTTGAAAAAGCAAGTGGTGAG
>JAEIGA010019981.1_pt1 | contig 10208 bp, 27 predicted proteins | sample 9270691 | NCBI WGS metagenome assembly JAEIGA01 (sample SAMN17057246, study PRJNA624740) | gut metagenome | biome: biome; isolation source: fecal sample | host: Bos grunniens | place: China: Xizang | collected 2019
TCGCTCAGTTCGTCCCGCAGTGCTTCATACTGCTTCTTGGTGAACTCACGGGGCAGTCGGTCAAACAGTTCCTGGGTCTTGGGAGCCAGTGCCATCATAGAAGGAATGTAATGTGCCATAGTAATTTACCTCATTTCATTTATTTGGTGGGGCTTACCATCGTTTCCCTCACCTTGTATTTGTATTATAGCATACTATAATGAATTTGTCAAGAGGTTTTCGCAAATATTCCGGACTATTTACTTATCCTTCTCACACTCTGCCTCACAGGTCTGGTTTCTGTGCCGTGCCCTGAGTCTATCCTCACAGCTCAAAGCTGGTTGTACCTTCCGGCAACCACTGCAATGTCTGGTGTTTGGATTCCAATGCGCAATGTTTCTGTCATGTCACCCGGTCTTTGGGAGTGATTTTGTTGGGTTCCCCTCTTGACACATTCATTATAGCATACTTTGTGCTTTTTGTCAAGTCTTATATTTTTCCGAGAAGATACTTGACTAGAACCTCGTTTGTGGGTCCGGCCCCCACACCACCCCTGTGGCTACTACCGGCTTGGGTGGGCCTCTCTCGCCTCACCTGTTGATAATAGTATACCAAATGATTCGGGAAAATGCAAGCCGCAATGTTGCACAAAAAATCGCTGAAAAAACTGTCTGGGGTTGGTTATTATGACGAATTCCGGCCGCTGCGAACGTGGGCGGCCGGCCAAAAAGTCAATTGGTAAAATTGCACAAAAAATTCGCCCCAAGATTCTGGGGCGAATTTCAAAATCAAATGTTTTCCAGAAGGAGGGTGCGGAACTCATTCACGAACAGGCTCAGCAGGTCGGCAGGGATAGCCAGTTCCCATTCCTTGGTGTAGCACTTGCGGTACAGGTCATCGCCAATCTCGACCATGACTTCCCGCACATTTCCGGTTTCCTTGATGATGCCCCACACGCTCAGACCATTCATCCAACCGCCCAGAGCACAGGAAGAGCCGAACAGGTCAGAGCCATAGAAGGGGGCTTCGCCATTGGCAACCAGAGCTTTCAGAATCTGCAGGCGGGTCAGAATGCCGGCAACATTGTAGATGTCACCCTTGCTATTGGACAGGTAGCCAAACACATCATACTGGGGAGTGCGGAAGGCATCGTACAGGTGGTTGAACTGGGACATGGAAGGCAGAGCCAGAGCAGAAATAACTTTAATCATAGTATCAATTCCTTTCGGTTTTCTTTTGTTGTAGTTATTGTATCACAGATTATTGGATTTGTCAAGGGGAAATTCTCAGATCTCTCTGAGAATTTCCATGATGTTCTGTACATCGTGGGGGATGCCAGTCCATCCATTTCTGTTCCGCTCCTCATCATCGAACAGAATGTCGAGAGGGGTTCGGCAGAACAGTTCCTTGGGAGTGCCGTAGGGAACAATGTTGATTTCGTCCCAACGAACGGAGGGCAGATGTTCCGCAAGCCAAACCTTTTTGACTTCGGTCACTCTTGCGTTGTATTCCTTGCTTCCGCTCTTGGAAGTCCAAGAGATAACAGAGAGTCGGTAGCCTTGCTTCTGGAGTGCGTTCAGCTTGCGAGCCAGTGCGGAGAGGTTCAGCAGAGGTCTTGCGATTTCGTAGGGAGTGGTATCTTCGGCTTCCAGATAGGGGAGCCAGTTCTTGACACCGTAGAGGTCAGCGATTGTGCCGTCCATGTCGAAGTTGATTGTGATAGTCATTTGATTCAGTTCCTTTCCTTTTTTGTACCTTAATTATAGCACGGAATACTTCATTTGTCAAGAGGTATTCCAACAATTTTTCGAATTTCTTCATCTTTTTTGTAGTGTGTGAAAGACTTGTCAAAGCAACATTCCACAATCCACAAATCATCGCCAGTGGAGTAGTTGACAACTTTCCACATTGTGCCATGTTCGGGGAATACCAGACCGCACCGCACATGGGTTAGGGGTCTGCATTTGATTTTATCCATTTATCTCACCTCTTGGTTATTGTATCATAGACTGGGGCTTTTGTCAAGCCCCAATTTTATTGAGCAAATCTACAATGGTCTGATAGACCTTTTTGGCTTCTGCTGCTTCCAGATACAGAAAAGTTTCATGGGTATCGTTGGCGTATTCGATGCGCACACTAAAGCGAATTGCGCTTTTGCCACTACCGGTTACCAAATGGACAGAACGAACATTTTCCAGAGAGACAGCCTTGGTGTAGTTGTCATTATTATTAGCGTAAGAATAGAATTTCATAGTTATTACCTCTTTCGTTTCATTTATTGTACTTGTATTATACACCATGATTCAGCATTTGTCAAGTGCTATTTTGGGAAAATACTCACTAGAATTATTGTGCAAATTGCCTATTGACAAATTGGCTGGGCTGTGGTATAATGAAAATAGTGCGCCGGCTGGGTCGTGGGCGGCGCGCCGAAAATTGGGGATTTGTCAATCCCCAATTTCACAACATTCATAAGTATTTTGCGGGATGATGTAGTCCATCAAATCCAAATCCGGCTTGCCGTTCTTGCAGAGATAGACATGAGCGTTGGGAAACTCATCGAAGATGGCTTGCAGATAATCGTATAGGCCAGTGCAAAGGTCTTCAAATCTTTCCTTTCTCTCGTCGATGCGTGCTTCGCACATCTGAGCGAGCGTCCGCAATTGTTCTTTGTTCATGTTCTGAATGTTGTCGCAGAGGTCTGCGAATCTAACTGGATTCATCATAGTATCATTCCCTTTCTTTTCTTTTCTTCATTATAGCACGGACTCGATTATTTGTCAAGTCCTTTTTATTTGCTTTTTCGTATTCTTCGCAGATTTGGGAAGCGGTCTTGATTTGTTGATTCTCAACATAGAACATTTGACCACAGCCACAAAGGTAAGCGCCCCCACACAAGTGGCGAACCTGTGCGGTGCTTCCGCAGTTAGGACAACGAATCATTTTACTTTCCTCCATTCTTGAACTCTTGGCGGTTGTAAGAGCCTTTGCCCTTTTTGGCTTTTGCCTTGCTTCCTCTGCGAGTGAAAATCAGCCACTGCTGAAGGTCTTCGCCCTCTTTCTTGAATACACGGCGGTCCAGTTCTTTCTTCTTCTTTGCCATTGTTGTCAACTCCTTTTCTTTTTGTACCTTTATTATAGCACATTGGCACTCATTTGTCAAGTGCCAATCTCAATGCTACATACAATTTTTCTTGTGCTTCTTTTGCCAGTTTCGGGCTAGTGTAACCCTGCTGTAGCGGAGTGCTAACACCTTCAAGATAGACTTTCAATGTTGCAAAGTCAATGTCAGAGCCGATAACCTTGTCGCTACGGACGGAAATGCTTCCAATGCTAATGTGTTCCATTTGTATTATCTCCTTTTGTTTTTCTATAAATATTATAACATACTTTTTATTTATTGTCAAGGGGGAATTTTCATCCCCCTTACATTTTCAGTAGAAACGCATACTTTTCATTGTTCTTGCGGACTCTGTTCTTCATGGTTCTGGGAATGTCTTGTCCCTTGTAAAAAGTTCCGACCTGTGCCATTGTTCCCATGAATCCAGTAATCAGACAGCCATCTTCACCGCAGATGAGGATGATGCCGGTGTCTGTCAGCTTCCGCACCACATTTCTATTGTGGCGGATTTCCAGTTCTTCCTTGATGATTTCATTGAATCCAAGGTACTGGATGCAAGCGGTCAAGCGGTCAATCCGCTCTTCCTTTGCGTGGTAGGTCATTTCAAATCTCATAGCCATTGTGTTTATCTCCTTTTCGTTTCCTTTTTTGTACCTTTATTATAACATGGGGAAGGGGTTTTGTCAACCCCTTTTTTTCAAATCTTCCAAAAATTTTTCATACACTGCTCGCTGATACTTGTCTTCTTCAACAAGCCACTTGGCGAAGCATCCACCTGCGCAAGCTACGCAAGCAAGCACTCCAAACATCATTCCCAGACCGCCAGGGATTACACAAGCCATCACACATCCCAAACTAGCAACTGCCCATTTATTGTGTCCCATTATTATTACCTCTTTCGTTTTTCTTTATTATAGCATGGGGTTGAGCATTTGTCAACCCCTTTTTTCACATTTCTAAAAAGATTAGAAGTTGTGCGCCTTCGTCTGTGATGAAGTATCTGTCATAGAACTCCATCTGTGCGGGGTCGTGGTGGTACTTCGTCCGCACCAGACCATCTTCTTCCATCTCATGCAAAGTGGTAATGATGGTGAAGTGGTGGCAGTTGAGATAGCTTGCAATCTCTCTCTTCCGCAGGCCGGGATGCTCGCGCAGGATTCGCAGGATGTTTTCTCTAGTAGCTTTCATTATTATCAGTTCCTTTCTTTTTTGTATCTTCATTATAGCACAAGAAAGGGCTTTTGTCAAGCCCTTTCTTCGATAAATTTGAAAGTAATTTCAGTCCAACCCTCGGAGGTATCCAATACTTCTTTCTTGAATCCTTCAAGCTCGAAGCAATCAATCAGATACTCACGGATGCGGTAGCCACCAAAACCGCTGTGGTTGTACCAGAATCGGCGGTCTTTCATTTTGAGAAACTTCTTTGCAGAGCCGATGTTCCATCCCATGCCATTGTCAAAGAAGTAGAAAGTCTTTTCTTCTTCATTCCAATCGGCTCGTCTGGGGATGTAGTAGGAAAGAATCTTGTCAACTCTTTCGCTGTTCCACTTCTGGCGAGAGTTGAGCCAATCGGTAGTTTTGTCTTTCAGTACGATACCCCACCAGATTGGGAACAGCACCACACGCATCACCTTGTATCCGTTCTTGTTCCACCACTTGCGGATGGGGTGCTTCTTCTGCTTTTCTGCGATAGCCTTTGTAATTTCTGCGTTCATTTTATTTTACCTCTTTCGTTTCGTTTTCTTTATTATAGCATAGAAGGGGTTGTTTGTCAACCCCTATTTTCTCTTTCTTTGAAAGCCTTTACAAGTTCCATGCGGACATCTTCTTTCCGTACTCCATCAGCAGGGATGAAGATTGCTCCATAGATTTCTCTCTTGGGGTCAATTCCGTATTTGACCTTTTCCACAAGTCCTCGTCTTTCCAGACGAGTGAGGAACGCGCAGGTTATCTGGCGTCCACCTTCAATGTGTGCGTAGTTGGCTTGGTTCATCCACCACTCACAGGAGTAGTCCTGACCGATGGAATTCGTATTAGTGGTAGCCTTCTTAAAAAACTTAAACATTTTGTTTTCCTCCGTATCTCTTTTTTGTATCTTTATTATAACACATGGGGTTGAGTTTGTCAACCCCTATTTTTTAGAATCCCATCAAACAGAAGAGAATCATAATAACCAGACCAGAGAGGGTCAAACCCAAAGCCGCAATGAAATTTTCAAACATCTGGCGGTAATTCTTGCGATTATCAATGGGGCAGTAGTCTGCGTAGTAGATGCTACGACAGATGCGGTGGCGGATGTATCTAAACAGTTTCTTCATGGCTCTTGGCTCCTCTCTTTTTGTATCTTTATTATAACATGAAAGGGAGCTTTTGTCAAGCCCCCTTTTGGATTTTTTTTACCAACGAATCAGAATTGCAACATTAGTGCCGTAGCGAGTCTGAGAGAAGTAGCCTTCGACAGTCAGGCTTGCATTGATTGCGGAAATCTGATTGTGCAGGTTGGTGGGAACTTCTACGAAGCACTCGGTTCTGCCATTGGTGGCGGCGGTGATGATAGCAGATTCACATTCGGTGTCGAGGAACTTCTGAACCAGAGCCTTGCGTTCTGCTTCCTTCTGCTCGTTGTATTCCTTAACCATTACTTTTGCGTTAGTAGCCTTAATCATTGTAATTATCTCCTTTTGTTTTTGTTTTGTTCTTTGTATTTGTATTATACCATGGATGGGGTTGTTTGTCAACCCCTTTTTTCAATTATTTTTCGTAGCCATTTTCGGGAGAAGCGCACCAGATACAACGGCAGTGCTGAGGCTTCCAACCGATGGACTTGCAAGCTTCTGCAAAATTCTTTGCGGTTGCTTCGGCGGTCTTCTGGGTCTTGGTGTTCTTGATTTCGTAGAATTTCATGGTTGTTATCTCCTTTTGTTTTCCTTTGTTGTAATTATTATAGCACAGAAGAGGTTGTTTGTCAACCCCTTTTTAGAATTCTTTTCCATCTTCTTCGTACATTACGACTTCATCATTGTTCAGAACATCAATGACCCAAATCCATTCTTTGCGTTCAATGGCAGTTGCCTTCGCGACTTTCTTTGCTTCACGCAGGTCGTCGGTGGTGATGAAGACCTCATCTCTCTCATTCATAACCTTGTAGTAAGTATTTCTAATCATTTTATTTACCTCTTTCTTATCTCTTTTTTGTAATTGTATTATAGCACAGAAGGGGTGATTTGTCAACCCCTTTTTTATTCTTTCCAGTCAACAATTTTCTGGTTTGCCAGAGGATGAGTTGCGTTCCACTCCTCAATCTTGCTGACTTCGATTCTCTTGATGCAGATGCCGTAGCAGTTGAAACCCCAAACCTTCATAACTTTTATCTCCTTTTGTTTTCCTTTTTTGTATCTTTATTATAGCATGAAAAGGGGCTTTTGTCAAGCCCCTTTTTTAGAAAATTCGAATAATTTCATCGTCGTAAATGTCAGCGGTTGCCATGTCGTTGAACTGAATCTGAACCTGCTGACCCAGTTCGAAAGACTCGCCCTCTTCCAGTTCCCAGACCCAGACCTCTCCAGAAGCGTCCTCAAAAGCAACGGCTTCCGCATTCACCTCACACACAGTGGCGGAAACAATGTTGAATACTTCGTACTGATGAGTTGCTACGTAGATAGCACCGAACAGAGTGGAAGCGAGCAGGCAGGCGATGATGATGGATGTGATGATGTTCTTCATGATTGTTATCTCCTTCGTTGTTTGTACCTGTATTGTATCATGGATTACGGGATTTGTCAATCGTCAGAATACACAAAAGAATTGCGTTTTTTATTTGCTGAGTTGTGCATTTCGCCGAAGTCTAGGCAGGTGGCGGTCGTGTGCGGAGACAAGTAAAGGTCTGCTTATTTGCAGACCTTCATGATTAATCTTTCATAGCTCAGCCCTGCCACCGCACACAGAGACCGCAGGTTCTCTTTGACGTACAGCTTCTCTGCGTAGGCAAGTGTGCCCTTCGGCTTGTCCATCATGCGTACAATGTAGTCGTACTGGAAGGACTCGCGCAGGCAAGGCTTGCGCTCTGTGATGATGTTGAGCATCTTGTTGATGGCTGTCTTGTTCATTGTGTGTTCCTCCTTGTTAGCTGTGGTTGACAGCGATGATAGCGGCAATAGCAGCTACGCCAAAGGCTACGACCAGAGCCACCAGGGTGATACCCAGCCACTCAGGGCAAGCAGTAGTATTATCAAGGTTGCTGTTAGCAATCCACATAGCGATGTTGTTAGATACGGTCATGGTTGTTATCTCCTTTACTCTTGGGGGTTGTCCCTCTCTCTTTGTGTCTTTATTATAGCATTTAGGGAGTTATTTGTCAAGAGTTTTTTTACTATTTTACACACTTTTTTTTCTACAGCCTAGCCCTTCGGGCCAGATAGGGAAGCAGAGGGTCGTGGTCGGTGACTACTCCTCTACTGTGTAACCACTGTAGTCATGCACTACTGTGTATTGTTTGTTAGTGATGTATTCTTCTACATCATTGAATGTGCCTGTTGTTACTACTGCGTGTGTGTTGTTGTTGTACACTGTGTAGCTGTCCATGCGTCTTGCTAGCTCTGTCTGTGTCATGGTCGTGTCCTCCTTAGTCCTTACAGTACATCACCTTGCCAGTGAGAGGTCTCTTCTTCTTGAGCATCTTTACACCGCTCTTGCTACCTGTGGCAATCAGTACATTGTCTTTGTAGATGTCGAAGGTTCTATTTGCGTGGGCCAGTCTGCTGATGTGTGCATTTACTTCTACTGCGGTCTCGCAGATGGTGTCTCTGTCATAGTGGCTCAATACAACGATACGATACATGGTTCATTACCTCTCTCTGTTCTTTGTAACTGTATTATAACACATGAGTGCGCGCTTGTCAAGGGGTTTCGTGAAATTTTTTGTAGATTTTTTTTCGTCAAAATGCACAAAGATTTTTTGGCAGGTCTCTGAATTACGCAAAATCGGCTCGGCGCGCCCGCCGCCGAGCCGAGCATTTAGGGGTGTTTGTAGGGGATGGGTGCTTGTCATGTGTCAGAGAGTTTAGAGACATGGACAATAGACTTCGTATTTTCTGCCAGACAGAAAACCGGGGGGTGTATTTCGGGCAAACAAAAAGTTCGATAAGGCCAAAACTTTTGCGCTGGGCAATACAATCTTGAAATCAATTTTCAATTTCGGATTACGGGTAAAAAAAAAGGAGAATCGCCAATCGGCAATTCTCCCAAAAATTATACACGCATCAGTCTAGCAGTCCCCGTCGCGCAAGCACTATCGGCGCAATTACTTGTCACATATGTGATTATGTCGTTTCCACTCCAAGCACTTTCCGTATTTCCTAAAATACGATTTAGCGCATCTTCATCTAGAGAAATCGTCATCGTATCCGCCCAACCACTGGGAATAGCGTACGCTGAATCTGACGTCGTGGCGCTCAGAGACCCGGAATCCGCATGGTCCACAAAGTAGTGCCAAACGTATCCATATCTATCCTCGCAAGTACCAATATACTCGCAATCCATCCATACTTCGTCGGGTAGTTCCCATCCAGTGCCCCATGCCACGATCTGTGATACTCTCTGACCTTTTGGCATATCCACATCGACAACAGCCCATGCGGTTGGAATTTCATCCTGAACTCCCACGTGCAACCACTCAATCACGTAGTCATCAACTTTTACAACCTGCCCATCTCTTGGCAGTCTATACTTATAAATCTTGTTCATGTTCGGCTTCCTCCTTTGCGGCTTTATCCAATCTTACACACAAGAACCAGCTATTGTCAATGAACGCTGTATAATATTCCATCATATCACCAGTGTCAATGCCAAACTTATTTCTCAAGTGCGCCGGGATAATAACACGTCCAGAGCCATCAACCTTATAGCTGGCGTATTCAGGAATCAACTGCGCTCCCTTAATCCATTCACTTTGTGGCATTAGTACAACCTCCATTTTGATAAAAAATACAAATCATGTTACAATTGCCGTCGCCTCTTTCACAAGGTGCATAAGCATAATCATTCAAATAGTCCTTGATATGCGGGCACCGGTCCACAAATTTACGGAAATACTCATATCCATACATATCAAGAATGCGGCGAGCCTTATACAGGTCTCGCTCTCTACAATACACATTAGTGTCGTAGCCTCTAATTGCGGCAACCTTTGCCTCTACCGAGTTTCTCCACATATCCTCGGCTTCAAAAATAATTTCAATCCACTTATCCATACATTTCCTTCGCTTTCACAACATTTTCCAAGAGCGTCAATCTGGTAAGTAGTCCAACTCCGCCAGGGACTGGAGTCACATTGCGGCCATCGATGTTATAACAATCACCGACTAATTTTCCATCAACAAAATTGATGCCGACATCAATAACTGGACAATGAATTGGATAACAATTCAAAAATCCTGCTTTACCAACGGCACACACAATCAAATCACTATCGTATAAGTGATTGCTCAGCTTGCTTTTACTGTGGCAAAGCGTTACTGTTGCATCTTTATTTGTCATCAATTTTGCGAGGGGTTTACCAACAATATCGCTTCGTCCAATAATGGTAACTTCCTTACCGGTCCATTCGAAACCACAGTAATCCAAATAGTTCACAATGCCAAGAGGAGTAGCAGGATCGAAACAAGAATCTCGTCTGAATCCATCCACATCTTTTTCTTTGGGGATTGCGGCAATAGCTGCCTCAACGCGGATATGGGGCGGGAGTGGTAGTTGTACCATAATGCCGTCATAAAATTCGGCTAGATGTTCAATTTCATCAACTAATTCAAATTCAGTTGTGTTTTCTGGATAGAAATAAACTTCAGCTTCAATGCCGACTTCCTTACAATCCTTTACTTTGTTTCGCACATATCTTGTTGATGCTTCATTCTCACCAACCTGAATAATTGCTAACTTAGGATTCTCAGCAAGGTTATCCTCAATATGATATTTGAGTGCCAGCTTATACTTTTTTACATAATCTTTAATATCCCTTAGTTCCATCGCCATCGCTCCATCCTTCCGGTAAAAAACAATCTAACATAGCTTCTAAAACATTTGCGGCCGCGAATATTGGGCCACCAATAATGAA